>ERZ773193.357-NODE-357-length-73237-cov-26.777473_pt1 | contig 73237 bp, 52 predicted proteins | sample MGYA00511110_ERZ773193 | MGnify/ENA primary metagenome ERZ773193 (study PRJEB29015, sample SAMEA2737784) | human gut metagenome | biome: human gut; feature: human-associated habitat; material: faeces | place: China | collected 2012 ... | reverse complement strand
GCTGAAGGAAGAGCTGAAGGAAGAGCTGAAGGAAGAGCTGAAGGAAGAGCTGAAGGAAGAGCTGAAGGCTCTAATGAGGCAAATATAAATGCTGCACAGCGTATGCTTGCTGATGGTATGTCGAAAGAGCTTGTCATGAAATATACAGGTCTTTCACTCGAGCAAATCAGCAATATCAAATAAATACAAGTGAATAAAAAAGGTGTATCAGAAAAACTTTATGATTTCTGATACACCCTTTTTTTCTTGCCGATGAGCCTACTGGAAATCTGGATTCCAAAAATGGCAAGGAGGTGATGGAACTGCTTTCTGAGCTGCACAAGGAGGGCACCACCATCGTAATGGCACCCCACTCGTTGCATGATGCCAATTATGTCTATATCTCTTCATCAATGAATCGGATGATTTCATCCTGCTGGTCAGGATGATACCAGTGGATTTCGGTATCTCGCTTAAACCAGGTGAGCTGCTTGCGCATGTATTCACGGCTATGCGACTGTATCTGGCGGATGGCTTCATCCTTATCTATCTCGCCATCGAAATAGGCGAACATCTCCTTGTAGCCCACGGTTCTCAAGGCGGTGAGACCCTTGTGTGGATATACGCTGCGGGCTTCTGCCTCCAGGCCTTCCTCCATCATCATCAGTACACGCTGGTTGATTCGGTCGTACAATTCGGCACGGTCGCGGTTCAGACCTATCTTGATGATGCGGAAAGGACGCTGCTTCTTCTCGGCTACACGGAAAGAAGTATAGGTCTTGCCAGTCTGGTGACAGATTTCCAAGGCATGCACCACGCGGCGTGGATTCTTCTTATCTACTATCGCCCAATGCTCCGGATCCATCTTATGGAGTTCTTCTACCAGCGCTTCCAAGCCTTCTTCTTCCAGGCGCTGTTTCATCCAGGTACGGATGTCGTCCCGCACGGTAGGAATATCGTCGATACCCTTGCATACGGCATCGATATACATCATGCTGCCGCCTGTAAGCAGCGCCACATCATGATTCTTGAAGATTTCTTCTTTCAGGAGATTCATCACATCGGTCTCGTATTGGGCTGCGCTGTAATAATCTTCGATGTGGTAGTTTCCTACGAAATAATGCTTCACCCGCTGCTGCTGTTCGGCAGTAGGCGCTGCGGTTCCGATAGGGAGTTCTGCGAAGATCTGGCGGGAGTCGGCATTGATAATAGGTATAGAGAGATGCTCTGCCAGTGAAAGGCAAAGCTCCGTTTTACCTACACCGGTAGGACCTAAAACCACAATCAATGTTTTCATATATCATTCTTTATATTCAAGAAAAAAGCATCCTTGCTCGTTTCATAAACCTATGCAAGGATGCTCTTTTTACCTTTTTACTTTTTTACCCTTTTACTTTTATCGGATAATGCCGCGCTGAGAACTCTCTACGAAGTCGATGATGTACTGGATTTCCTTAGTCACCTCAAGGTTCTTCTTGATTTCCTCGATACCTTCCTTCAGGATACCCTTGCTGTAGAGCAGGCGATAAGCCTCGTGGATGTTCTGGATGGTCTCGTTGCTGAAACCACGGCGACGCAAACCGATGAGGTTGATGCTGCAATAGCGGGTTGGCTCCTTGCCGGCAATGATATAAGGAGGAATATCCTGAGAGAAACGGCAACCGCCCTGGATCATCACGTAGCCTGCGATGTGGCAGAACTGATGAACGAGAACGTTGGCGCTTACGATGGCGTTGTCATCTACAACCACCTCGCCGGCAAACTTGGTAGAGTTACCGATAATCAAGCCGCTGCCCAGCTCGCAGTCGTGAGCCACGTGAACAGTCTCCATCAGGAGGTTGTTGCTGCCTACCACTGTCTTGCCCTTAGAGGCTGTACCACGAGAGATAGTAACGTTCTCACGGATGCTGTTGTTGTCGCCCACCTCGCAGGTTGTCTGCTCACCCTTGAACTTCAAGTCCTGAGGCTTGGTAGAGATGCTGGCGCCTGGGAAGAATTCATTATTATTGCCGATACGAGCGCCCAAGTGGATGGTAACGCTGTTCTGCAATACGTTGTTATCGCCCAAAACGGTGTCCTTGTCGATATAGCAGAAAGGACCGATAATGTTGTTGTCACCGAGTTTTGCCTCTGGATGAACAAACGCTAATGGACTAATCTGATTCATATTTCTATCTTATTATTACTTGTTCTTAACAATCTGTGCTGTGAAAGTAGCCTCAGCCACCACCTGGTCGCCTACGAACATATAGCCCTTCATAGAGCTGATGCCATGACGTACGGGTGCGAGCAACTCCACACGGAAGAGGAGGGTATCGCCTGGAACCACCTTCTTGCGGAACTTCACGTCGTCGAGCTTCATGAAGTAAGTGCTCCAGCGCTCAGGCTCTTCCAGCTGGTTCAATACGAGCAGACCGCCACACTGTGCCATCGCCTCTACCTGGAGAACGCCTGGCATTACTGGCTCCTCTGGGAAGTGACCGGTGAAGAATGGCTCGTTGCTGGTTACGTTCTTAACGCCCACGATGCTGGTAGGACCCATGGCGATGACCTTATCTACCAACTGCATTGGATAGCGATGAGGCAGGAGCTGGCGGATGCGGATGTTATCCATGATTGGCTCCTCGTTTGGATCGTAGATAGGAGCCTGAATTTCGTGCTTGCGAATCTCCTTGCGCATGAGACGGGCGAACTTGTTGTTCACGGTGTGGCCTGGTCGGGTAGCGATGATGCGACCCTTGATAGGCTTACCGATGAGCGCCATATCGCCGATGATGTCGAGCAGCTTATGGCGAGTACACTCGTTCTCCCACTGCAAAGGACGGTGCTGGATGTAACCCAACTTGCTGGCATCCATGTGAGGCACCTTGAGATGGTCGGCGAGCTGATCGAGCTGCGCCTGCTCTACCTGGCGCTCGTAGATAACGATGGCATTGTCCAAGTCGCCACCCTTGATGAGGTTAGCCTGGAGCAATGGCATGATATCGCGAACGAAAACGAAGGTACGTGCCGAAGCAATCTCGTCAACGTAGGTCTCCATCTTGTCGAGGGTAGCAAACTGGCTGTTGATGAACTTGCTCTCGAAAGAACACATCGCCGTGATGCTGAACTCCTCATCTGGAAGAATGGTGATGACAGAACCGTTGTCGTCCTTCACCTCAATCTTATGACGGATGATATAATAGTCCTTCTCTGCATTCTGCTCCTGGATGCCCACGCTCTGAATCTTCTCTACATACATGGATGCAGAGCCGTCGAGGATAGGGAATTCAGGACCGTTAACCTGGATGAAACAGTTGTCGATGCCGAGGGCATAGAGTGCTGACATACCGTGCTCGATGGTAGAGATGCGGATATCGCCCTTACCGAGTACGGTGCCACGCTGGGTTTCAACGACGTTCTCAGCTACAGCCTGGATGATAGGCTCGCCTTCGAGGTCGATGCGCTGTATCTTATAACCGGTGTTCTCTGGTGCAGGATTGAAAGTCACGGTGAGGCTCAAGCCTGTGTGCAATCCCTTTCCACAAAGAGAGAAACTACCTTTCAGTGTTTTCTGTTTTGACATAATTATATTCATTTTTTAGGCACGGATTACACGGATTTTTTCTCTGCGTTTTCTTCGGAATCCTTAGTGGCATTAGCCTCCGCGTCATCCGTACCTTATTATTTTTAATTGTTTTTCTTTAATTCTTCAATCTGCTTCTTCAGGTCGTTGAGCTCCTTGTACATGTCAGGCAGGCGACGGAAGATGGCCTGTGACTTGAAGTAAGCACGCTGCTCCATAGGAGGAGTACCGATGAGCTGCTGGCCGCTCTTGAGGCTGCCTGGCACACCGCTCTGTGCTCCGAGGAACACCTTGTCGCCGATGGTGATGTGACCTGCGAGACCCACCTGTCCGCCAAACATACACCATTCGCCAACCTTGGTACTGCCGGCTACACCCACCTGAGAAGACATCACGGTGTTGGCACCGATGTCGGTGTTGTGGGCAATCTGAACCAGGTTGTCGAGCTTCACGCCCTTGCGAACGTAGGTAGAGCCCATGGTAGAGCGGTCAACGCAAGTGTTGGCACCAATCTCCACATCATCCTCGATGGTTACGATACCAATCTGAGGAATCTTGTCGTATCCATCAGGTCCTGGAGCGAAGCCGAAGCCATCAGCACCGATGACACAACCTGCATGGAGAGTTACGTTATCGCCGAGCTTACAGCCGTGATAAACGGTTACGTTAGGGTAGATGAGGGCATTCTTGCCAATCTTCACACCCTCGCCGATGTAGGCGTGAGGATAAATCTGGCTACCTTCGCCCACCTCGGCACCATCGCTGATATAAGCGAAAGCGCCAATATAGACGTTCTCTGCCACCTTAGCCTTTGGAGAAACAAATGCCAATGGGTCGATGCCTGTCTTCTTTGGTTTCATAGACTCGTACATCTGAAGCAGCTTAGCCACACATTCGTAGGCGTTCTTCACACGGATGAGAGTAGCGCTGACTGGGTGTTCCAGTTCTACGGTCTCATCAATGAGCACGATGCTAGACTTCGTGTCGTACACGAAGTGAGTGTATTTAGGGTTAGAAAGGAACGAGATTGCACCTTTCTTGCCTTCTTCGATTTTTGCGAAGGTGTTGACTGTTGCATTCTCATCACCTTCCACACGGCCCTGAACGAACTGGGCTATTTGTTGAGCGGTAAATTCCATAATTTATCTGTCTTCTAGTTTGTTTTAATTGGTCACCCAAGGTATAAATACCTTTAGGTAAACACATTTTGTTTGCAAAAATAACAAAATAAATTTAGATTCTCGTCATTCTTTCGTAATATTTTGCTTTTTTCGCCAACAAATAGGTATTTTTAAGGCGCAAAGCGTCTTTTTCAAGATACTTTGCGCCTAAAATCTTATTTTTGGTAGGGATTGCAAATCCCCCGGTTTAATAGGTCGAACCTTTTTTTACGGTGGATTTCAAATCCGCCGGGACGCCTAGCGGGATACCTAGGGGATACCTAGCGGGACGCCTAGCGAGAGGCTTAGCCCAGCTTGGCAAGCTCTGCTGCCATTTCTTCCTGCAATTCCTTTGCTTTCTGGCCTGCTACCTCTGCGAAGTCCTCACCGTTGCTAGCATAGATGATGCCGCGAGATGAGTTGACGAGCAGACCGCAATCCGTGATGATACCATACTTGCAAACCTCCTGGAGGCTACCGCCCTGAGCACCAACACCTGGTACGAGGAGGAAGTGGTTAGGAGCCACCTTGCGGATGTCCTCGAACATCTGCCCCTGGGTAGCACCTACTACGTACATCATGTTCTCGTCGTTGCCCCATTCCTGGCTCTTCTTCAGAACCTTCTCGAAGAGGCGCTCGCCTTCCTTGTCCTCTGTGAGCTGGAAGTCATGGCTACCCTTGTTGCTGGTCAAAGCCAGAAGGATGACCCACTTGCCCTCATACTCGAGGAAAGGCTTGACAGAATCCTCGCCCATGTAAGGAGCTACGGTTACTGAATCGAGGTTGTACTCCTCAAAGAAAGTCTGGGCGTACATCTTTGAGGTGTTGCCGATGTCGCCACGCTTTGCATCAGCGATGATGAAGTGGTTTGGATAGTGGCTCTTGAGATACTTGATGGTGTTCTCGAAGGCAATCATTCCGTCAATGCCACGGCTCTCATAGAAAGCCAGGTTTGGCTTGTAAGCCACGCAGTAAGGAGCGGTAGCGTCGATGATAGCCTGGTTGAACTTAAACATCATCTCGGCTTCAGCGCCCTGGATTTCTTCATCCTCTGTGATGCATTTAGGCAACTTATTGATATCTGTGTCAAGACCTACGCACAAGAAGCTCTTCTTGGCGAAAATCTGCTCTACAAGTTCTTTTCTGTTCATAATATGGTATTTATGATGATTCATCGCTCCGGTTCTCGGAACGATGATAAGGGTTCTACAATTCTGTTTCTTTCAGTTTCTCTGCATTCTCAGCCACGGTCAGGGCATCAATCATATCCTGGATGTTACCAGCCAGGAAACCATTGAGGTCGTGGGTGGTGTAACCGATACGGTGGTCGGTAACACGGCCCTGTGGGAAGTTGTAGGTACGAATCTTCGCACTGCGGTCACCGGTAGAGACGAGGCTCTTGCGGCGGCTGGCGATATCGTCAACATACTTCTGATGCTCACGGTCGTGGATGAAGGTATAGAGGCGGCTCAAAGCACGCTCCTTGTTCTTTGGCTGGTCACGGGTTTCGGTACACTCGATGAGGATTTCCTCTACCTCGCCAGTGTTAGGGTTCTTCCAAGGATAGCGGAGGCGAACTCCAGACTCTACCTTGTTCACGTTCTGACCACCGGCACCAGAGCTTCGGAAGGTATCCCACTTGATGTCACCCTCGTTGATGTTCACCTCAAACTTATCTGCTTCTGGCAATACAGCCACGGTAGCAGCTGAGGTGTGCATACGGCCCTGAGTCTCAGTGGCAGGTACACGCTGAACACGGTGAACACCAGACTCATACTTCAATGTACCGTACACATCTGTTCCGCTTACAGCGAAGTCGATTTCCTTGTATCCACCCACAGCGCCCTCAGAGACAGAAGTCACGCTGACTGTCCATCCCTTAGACTCACAATATTTCTTATACATAGAGAAGAGGTCACCGGCGAAGAGGGCAGCCTCGTCGCCACCGGCACCGCCACGAATCTCCATCTGTACATTCTTGGCATCCTCTGGATCCTTAGGAACCAGGGCGATCTTGATTTCCTCTTCGAGCTTAGGCTGCAGCGCCTCATTCTCGTTGAGTTCCTCGCGCGCCATCTCCTTCATTTCAGGGTCGCTTTCGTTGGCGAGAATATCCTTAGCTTCCTTGATGCTGTTCAGACAGTTGATGTATCGCTTGCGTGCGTCCATGATGTCGCCAAGGTCTTTCCACTCCTTGGTCAGCTTCACGTAGCGTGGCTGGTCGGCGATGACATCTGGGTCGGTAATGAGGGTGCTTACTTCCTCGTATCGGCTCTCTAAGCCTTCAAGCTTCTGTAATATGTTGTTATTATCCATCGAATTATTTTTTGGCACGGATTACACGGATTACACGGATTTTTCCCTGTGCTGTGTTCCCTTGCGCTCGTTTGTAAATATCTTTCTTTTTACTTGTAAGGATAGACCGAAATTGATGAGCAATCCTACTTCTGCCTGGCAGGCTGAGAGATAGTTTACTAACTGCCATTCATGTTCGGGATGCAAATCTTTAACGGCTTTCAATTCAATGATCACCTTATCTTCTACGACCATGTCGGGAATGTAGTGACCAACGCATTCACCTTTGTAAAAAACATCTAAGTGTTTTTGGCACTCACACTTCAAACCACGTGATTTCAATTCTTTATACAGAGCATTTCCCTATACAGCCTCTAGAAAACCAACTCCTAAGACTTTGTGTACTTCTTGAGCTGCACCAATTATCTGTTTAGTTAAATATTCTTCTAGCATAACAATACTATAAATTAAGAAATAAAAGAATAAAAATCCGTGTAATCCGTGTAATCCGTGCCTAAAACATTTAGTATTCGAATGTTCCGAATTCGCTCTTGATGGTCAGGCTGCGCTTGCCTTCCTCGATATGACCCACAATCTGGGCATCGATGTTGAAGCTCTTGCTGATGGCGATAACCTTCTCGGCAACCTCAGGACGTACGTAGATCTCCATGCGGTGACCCATGTTGAATACCTGGTACATCTCCTTCCAGTCTGTCTCTGAGCAGTCGTGGATTGCCTTGAAGAGAGGAGGTACTGGGAACATGTTGTCCTTCACTACCTTGCAGTTCTCGCCTACGAAGTGCAGAACCTTGGTCTGGGCACCACCTGTACAGTGAACCATACCGTGAACCTCTGGGCGAAGCTCATCCAGGATCTTCTTGATAACCGGAGCATAGGTACGGGTAGGAGAGAGTACCAGCTCACCGGCGTTGATAGGAGAACCCTCAACCTCATCGGTCAACTTATACTTGCCGCTGTAAACCAACTCATCTGGCACGGCGTGGTCGTAGCTCTCAGGATAGTTCTCTGCGAGATACTTGGCGAATACATCGTGGCGGGCAGAAGTCAAACCGTTGCTACCCATGCCGCCGTTGTACTTCTTCTCGTATGTAGCCTGACCTGTAGAAGAGAGACCTACGATAACATCGCCTGGACGGATGTTGGCATTGTCGATGACGTCGCTGCGCTTCATGCGGCAGGTTACGGTAGAGTCAACGATGATGGTACGAACCAGGTCGCCTACGTCGGCAGTCTCACCGCCGGTAGGATAGATTCCGATACCCATCTCGCGCATCTCGTGGAGCAGGTCGTCGGTACCGTTGATGATAGCCGAGATGACCTCGCCAGGGATGAGCATCTTGTTGCGGCCGATGGTAGAGCTAACGAGGATGTTGTCTACGGCGCCCACGCAGAGCAGGTCGTCGGTATTCATCACGATAGCATCCTGAGCGATACCCTTCCATACAGAGAGGTCGCCAGTCTCCTTCCAGTACATGTAAGCCAAGCTAGACTTGGTACCTGCACCGTCGGCGTGCATAATGTTGCAATACTCTGGGTCACCGCCCAGGATATCAGGTATAATCTTGCAGAAAGCCTGTGGGAAGATACCCTTGTCGATGTTCTTGATAGCGTTGTGAACATCTTCCTTTGCTGCGCTTACACCGCGCATCATATATCTATTGTTACTCATATCTAAATTGATCTCCAATTATGATTCTTATAATTTCCTTATCGTTCTTATAAATGTAGATGTTCAAGTTTACTATGCTGAATCTGTACTTGTAAACATCTACGTTTATGAAGTATTTATTTTTCTTCATGCCAGAAATCCCAGCTGGCGAATGCCTGGAGGAGCAGCATCTCCAAACCATTCTTTACAGTGGCTCCATGTTCTTTTCCCTTCTTCATGAACAGGGTTTCGTCAGGATTGTAGATGAGATCGTAGAGCAGCGTGTGGGTGTCCATCGCCTCGTAAGGCAGTGGAGGGCACTCATCTACATGAGGATACATGCCCACTGGAGTACAGTTGACGATGACATTGTATTCCTTGATTACCTCAGGAGTAATCTTATCGTATTGAATAGTACCTGGACGTTCGTATCGACTCACAAACAAGGTTTCCAAACCTAGTGATTTCAAACCGTAGTTGATGGCTTTAGACGCACCTCCGGTACCCAGGATAAGTGCTTTCTTATGACACTTCTCCAGGAATGGCTCGATGCTCTTTGTAAAGCCAATGACGTCGCTATTATAGCCGGTGAGCACAGTTTCATTGCCCTTGTGGTCAACCTTCACCACATTGACGGCTCCGATGGCGTTGGCCTCAGGGCTTACGCTGTCGAGATAGCTGATTACTTTCTCCTTGTAAGGAATGGTTACGTTGAAACCCTTCAGTTCGGGATTGGTGTCGAGTACCTCAGCTAAACCTTCGATGCTAGGCAGCTCGAAGTTGATGTACTTGGCATTGATTCCTTCGTTCTCAAACTTCTCGTTGAAATAGCTTTTTGAGAAGGAGTGGCCCAAAGGGAAACCTATGAGTCCATACTTGTCCATACTGATATTCTTATTTAAAATTCATAATTTATTTGGTTGCAAAATAGAGTGTGCAGATGCCGAAGGTGAGTCGGGTGAACTCTGCTTTCTCGAAACCTGCCTTCTTGAATACCTCCATCATCGTCTCTCCCTGAGGGAATGCCTCAATAGTCTTGGTGAGGTAGCTGTAGGCACTCTGGTCTTTCGAAATCAGCTTGCCGTAGATAGGCAATACTGTATGCGAATAGATGTGGAACAGCTGCTTCATCGGGAAACTGACCGGAGTGGTGAGCTCTACGATGCAGAGATGTCCTCCCTTCTTCAGTACTCGGCACATTTCGCGCAGGCCCTGGTCCAGGTTCTGGAAGTTGCGGATGCCGAAGGCGGCAGTTACTGCATCAAATGTATTGTCTTCGTATGAGAGGTGGAGACAATCTTCCTTGTCGAAGCGGATCACTCCGTCAAGTCCCAGCTGCTTTACCTTCTGTCTTCCTATCTCCATCATTCCCTGCGAGATGTCTGCTCCGATGAGTTTGTCGGGATGCAGCATCCGGGCGGCAAGGATGGCGAAGTCGCCGGTGCCGGTGGCGATGTCGAGTATTTTCTTTGGAGAGAAGGGCGCAAGTCGCTTGATAGCCTTCTTGCGCCATCCCTTGTCGATATCCCACGAGAGTCGGTGGTTCAGGGTGTCGTAGGTAGGGGCGATGTTGTCAAACATCTCCTCTACCAGCTTGCCCTTATCTCCTGTGCCCTCGTAGGGCTTAATCTGTTCTTGCTTATACATTATTAATTATTTACGTGTAGCAAGCCATTCACTTACGTTCTTCTCGATACGTGCAGCGATGTCACCTTCCTCAGCAGCCTTGTCGAACTTCTCGCCTGTGATGTGTTCGTAAAGCTCGATATAGCGGTCTGATACGCTCTCTGCATACTCGTCGGTAATCTCTGGCATGGTCTGACCTGGCTCGTTCATGAAGTTGTGCTCGATGAGCCACTGGCGAACGAACTCCTTGGAAAGCTGGCGCTGAGGCTCACCCTTCTCAAACTTCTCCTCGTAGCCGTCAGCATAGAAGTAGCGGCTAGAGTCTGGAGTGTGGATCTCGTCGATGAGGTAAACCTTACCGTCGCGCTTGCCAAACTCATACTTGGTATCAACGAGAATCAAGCCCTGCTTAGCAGCGATTTCCTGACCACGAGCGAAGATCTTGCGTGTATAGTCTTCCATTACAGCGTAGTCCTCTGCACTAACAATACCCTGGGCAATGATCTCTTCCTTAGAGATGTTCATGTCGTGACCCTCGTCAGCCTTGGTAGTAGGAGTAATGATTGGCTCTGGGAAACGCTCGTTCTCGCGCATTCCGTCAGGCAACTTCACACCGCAGATCTCACGGCATCCCTTCTGATAGTCGCGCCATGCGCTACCGGTGAGGATTGAGCGGATGATCATTTCTACGCGGAAACCCTCGCACTTCAAACCAATAGTTACCATAGGGTCTGGAGTAGCCAACTTCCAGTTTGGACAGATGTCTGTAGTTGTGTCCAAGAACTTAGCTGCAATCTGGTTGAGCACCTGTCCCTTGAATGGGATACCCTTAGGCAGAACAACGTCGAACGCTGAGATTCTGTCGGTAGCGACCATCACGAGGATGTCGTCGTTAATGTCATACACATCACGTACTTTACCGTGGTAAACACTCTTCTGTCCATCGAAATGGAAATCTGTCTTTGTTAATGCTTTCATTTTACTTTGAACTTTGAATTTTGAACTTTGAACTTGATGATATGCTTTGAATAATCATTCTGTTCATTCTTAATTCTGATTATTTTGAATTATCTTTTTCTGCTTTCAGCGCTTCTCGTGCTTCCGCTCTCTCCTTGTCATACTTGTCATATGCATTGACGATGCGGGTTACGAGCTTGTGTCGCACAATATCCTTCTGCCCCAGCTTCACCACTCCGATGCCTTCCACCCCGTCAAGAATCTTGAGTGCTTCCTTCAGTCCGCTTCGCTGCTCTCTAGGCAGGTCTATCTGGGTCAGGTCGCCGGTGATGATCATCTTGGTGTTCATGCCCATACGGGTAAGGAACATTCTGATCTGCTGGGAGGTTGTGTTCTGCGCCTCGTCGAGGATGACGACGGCGTCGCTGAGTGTGCGTCCACGCATAAAGGCAAGTGGCGCAATCTGGATAATGTGCTTTTCCATCATGTCTTGCAGCTTGACGGCAGGAATCATGTCTTCCAGTGCATCATACAGTGGCTGCAGGTAAGGGTCAATTTTATCTTTCATGTCGCCTGGCAGGAAACCGAGCTTTTCGCCCGCTTCTACGGCAGGTCGTGAGAGGATGATCTTTTTAATGGCTTTCTCCTTGAGTGCTTTTACGGCAAGGGCGATGCTGAGGTAGGTCTTACCGGTTCCGGCAGGCCCCACGGCAAATACCATGTCGTTCTTTTCGTAAGCTTCAATGAGTTGCTGCTGATTCTCGCTGCGGCTCTTGATAGGTCTTCCGCTGATGCTGTAAACCAGCACGCCTTTTACGGAGTCAGCTTTGGTCTGTTTGCCTTTCACAATATCAAGGATATCTTCTTCATTGAGCATGTTATATTTAGCTAAGTGCTTGCGCATCAGCTCAATGTCTTCTTCTGCTTTCGCCATTTCTTCCTCGTCGCCAAGCACACGAAGCACGTTGTCACGTGCCACGATACGCAACTTAGGATACAGTGATTTTATCATCTGTAGATGAGCATTATTCACTCCGTAGAACATCACTGGATCTACATCTTCGAGTACTATATGTTTCTCTATCAAAATTTCTAATCTTAAATCGTTTAAACCTTTATATGTTATATAACGCTGCAAAATTACAACTTTTCCTCGAAATAAGCAAATTTCTTATGCTTTTTTTGAGATTATCGGGCAAACTGTTCTGGTAAACCGTCTGTGAGACAGAGGGAACTTGTTTATATTGCTGTTAAAAAAATAACACGGACAAATTGAATTTGTCCGTCTCTTTCGTCTGGTCGCTTGTAACATCTTGATAGATAGTTCTTTATAAGCCTTCTGGTAATTTGCCCGGACAAATTCAATTTGTCCGTGTTTTTTTTAGTTTAAAACATGCCTGTTTCTGCTGTTTGTCGATGATAAAGGCTGTGATTCAAGAAGAAGTCTATTTGTTTCTTCATAGAAAACTATGAGTTAGCACCTACAAAACTATGAGTTAGGATTTTTAACAAAGGGACAAGAAGTTAACAGGTTAACAGTTAACAGCCGTTTTTTGCATCCTCCCCCTTTCCTTAATTAAATATAAATATATATATATACTTATTTCTTGTATATGAGTGGGGGAAGTATGCATTTTGGGGCTGTTAACTGTTAACCTGTTAACCCTCATCTGAAAAATTCTCCTTGTCGAGTCCTCCTCTTATGTAAGCTAAGTGCCTTATATGATGGCTGGTAAGAGTCATCAATGATGACCGGCACGAGGCTTAAATGATGCCTGGCGATGGTGAAGGATTGATAGTGTTTGGATGGTAAGAACAAAGCTTCGGAAGTTGGGAATATCGTTTTTTTCTAGTAGAACTTATTAAAAAGACATTAAAAAGTTTTGTATTATGAAATTAATGATGTACTTTTGCCATACTTTTTATAGAAAATTGATTATAACTCTTGATAATGAAATTAAAACATATTATCCTACATATAGTAAATGTTGTTCAGGCAATGTCTGGCAAGAACCGTTTCTTGCTGGGTTTTGTCGTTGTTGTGTGTGTCCTGGCTTTGGTGAGATTGATCAGTCCGGGCGTTGCTGAACCAAGGACTTCTGTTGCTGATTTGAGTGTGGCGGATAGCCTGGCTACGGATTCCGTTGATCAGCTAGCGATGGCAGAAGAAGACAAGGAAGAGGAGAATAAGGCTGCAAATGAGATAGCTGAGACATCTGATGATTTGACCCAGGAAGCTGCCGGAACAGGTTCGGAGACGGCTGCTGCGGCAGATTCTTCCAATACGCCTTCTATTTTCTTCGATAAGAATGGCAAGGAGGTGAAGCATCGTATCTTCTCGGTGCCTCATTTCGGCAATACTTTCCCTGATCAGCAGGATGTGCAGATTCTGGCTGCCAACAAGTATGGCGTGAATCCGGTACAGAACCGTGAGGAGGCTGAGCATAGTAAGGGTAAGCTGGTGTATGTGGGCAGCAATCCTTTCTTTTATGTGGATAAACTGAATAGCAGTATACCTTATCTGGTACCTAGGGCTTCGGTGCTGCTGCAGGATATCGGTCGGGCTTATTTCGATTCTTTGCAAATCAAGGGCATTCCTTTGCATAAGATTATCGTTACGAGTATTCTCCGTACCAAGGATGATGTGGCGAAGCTTCGTACCCGCAATGGCAATGCTACCGAGAATTCATGCCATCTTTACGGTACTACCTTTGATGTTTGCTACAACAGATATAAGCAGATTCAGACTCGTCAGCAGCCTCGAAGACAGGTACAGAATGACACCCTGAAATGGGTGCTCAGCGAAGTGCTGAGAGATATGAGAGACCGCAACCGGTGCCTTGTAAAATATGAGGTAAAACAGGGCTGCTTCCATATCACCGTGAAGTAGATTGCTTGTAGTGATTTCAATTGATATTATATAAAATTAGGGCGTGTCGTTCTTGACAGAATGGCACGCCCTAATCTTTTATTTAGTTTTTGATTCTTTTCAAATCGTCAGGTTCGCCTACCAGCCAGATGATATCTCCCTTTTCGAATTTTCGGGATGGTGAAATGCGGGTGAGGTTTTCCTGACCTTCTTCCAATCCTACGACCATACAGTTGTAATGGTCGCGGATGCCACTCTCGATGAGCGTCTTGCCCAGAAATTCGCTGGAAGATGAGATGATGAGCTGGCTCAGCTTCATCTCGCGCTTCTCTATCTCGGAATCTTCCGGCATCAGATCGCTCTGAAGAGCTGTGTTGAACTTCTGAAGCTGGTCGTCATTACCAATCACCTGCAACTTGTCTCCAGGAAAAATAACCATATCTCCATTTGGGATATTGAGGCGATGGGAACCACGGCGAACGCTACTCATGTCTACACCAAAACGTTCACGAAGATGCAGCTCCCTGAGTGACTTGCCCGTCCACGTACTGTCTTCCGGTACTTCGAACTCACTGATATGAATATCTCTATCCAGCAGTCTGCCCTCGTAGAGTGGGCGTTTTTCGCCATTCACCTGAGCCGCAATATCTCGTGAGCGGAGATTGTGGACGAAGACGCGCTCCATCACAATGCTGCGCTTCTTGATGCGGCGGGAGGTGATCATCAGCATCACCACAATGACTCCGATGCAGATCATCAGCGCATTGGTGAAGCGGGAGAGGAAGTTGATGATGTAGAAGATGAAGGCCAGGGCTATGACGAAGCGGACAAATACCGTAAACAGCAGAGGCACACGGTTGATGCTGCTCTCTACCCATAGGCGTTTCCACTCTGCACTGTGGTTTTTCTTCATTACGATGGCACGCAGGAATGGAGCTATCAGCAGCACCGTAAGCAAGCCGGTGATGGCGTTGGCGTACCAATGAAGATGCCAGCCTGGCAACAGATTGCGCATCAGAGGCAATACGAAGGTGAACATCAGGGCAATGGTAGCTGCTGCGAGTATCGAATAGGCTACGGTGTTGATGGTCATCTGCTTAATCAGCGATTTCCACTTGCTCTGCTGCTGGGTCTGCGGATGGCTCATCGCAAAATGGTTCAACACATGAATGAGCTTGTCGGGCAGATGCTTCTCCATCACCTGATAGGTAGGCAGCGCCAGACGGATCATGTAAGGCGTCAGGAAGGTGGTGATGACACTCACCGCTACGACTACCGGATAGAGGAAGTTGCTGATAACGCCAAGCGACAAGCCCAGCGAGGCGATGATGAATGAGAACTCGCCAATCTGAGCCATCGAGAAACCGCAGCGCATGGCCGATTTCAAAGATTCGCCTCCGAGCATGAAGCCGAAGGTGCCCAGCGTGGCCTGACCTATCAGTATCGTACCCACCAGGGCAAGGATAGGCAGGGCGTATTCTATCAGAATCTTAGGGTCTACCAGCATACCTACTGATACGAAGAAGATGGCTCCGAAAAGGTTCTTGACCGGTTCTACCAGCTTGATAATCTTCTCAGCTTCAATGGTTTCTGCCAGGATGCTACCCATGACGAAGGCTCCGAAAGCACTGCTGAAACCTACTTTGCTGCTCAGTACGGCCATGCCGCAGCATAAACCCAGCGATACGATAAGCAGGGTTTCGCCATTGATGAGCTTTCTTACCGAGCGGAGGAACCAGGGGATGGCGAAGATGCCTACGATGAACCAGACGCCAAGGAAGAAGCCTATCTTGACGATGGAGGCAAACATCTGACCGCCATCGGGATTGCTGCCGCTCGCTATCGCTGACAGCATCACCATCATGACGATGGCCAGGATGTCTTCCAGAATCAGTACGCTCATCACCATCGAGGCAAACTTCTGGGTGCGCAGCCGCATGTCGTCGAACGCCTTGTATATAATAGTGGTGGAACTCATGGCAAGCATACCGCCCAGGAAGATACAGTCCATCCTTCCCCAGTCGAAACTGTGGCCCACGCTGATGCCCAGCATCATCATGGAGAAGACGATGACCACGGTAGCAATGATAGGCGATGCTCCCATCTTCACGATTTTCTTGAAAGAAAAGTCAAGACCCAGTGAGAAGAGCGTAAAGATGACACCGATGTCTGCCCAGGTCTTGATGTCCGTCTCGTCCATTACCGACATAGTGTAGGGCATGTGGGGCGAAACGAGGAAGCCTGCCACAATGTATCCCAGCACCAGCGGTTGCTTGAGCCGCTTGAAGATGAGGGTAACGATGCCGGCTACCATCAGGATGAGGGCGAGGTCTTTTACTAAAAAGGGAATTTCTGCCATAATTTTCAGTTTATGATAATCTCTCTGTAAATATTCGTATTCATTTATGAAAATGGGGAATTTAGATGTGCCTAAATTCCCCATTTTTGTATTAGTCGTTGTATTCTTCTGTGATTTCTGCAATCTTCACGATAGTATCCACCACCTTCTGCATAACCTGGATGCTCACAAACTCGTGAGGACCATGGAAGTTGACACCACCGGCAAAGATGTTAGGGCAAGGAAGACCCTTGAAACTGAGCTGTGCTCCATCGGTACCGCCACGGATAGGCTCTACGCGAGGAGGAACGCCGCTCTCCTGCATCGCCTTGAGTACGATGTCGATTACATGCATGTTAGGGTCAATCTTCTCCTTCATGTTGTAATACTGGTCGAAGATTTCGGCAGTAACCGTTCCTTCGCCATACTTCTCGTTCATCTTCTCCACACACTTCTCGATGAAGTCCTTGCGGTCTTCAAACTTTTCGCGGTCGTGGTCGCGGATGATATAGCTGAGTTTGGCTTCCTCGCAACGGCTCTCAATGCCGAGCAGGTGATAGAATCCCTCGTAACCCTCTGTCTGCTCAGGAGTCTCGGTCTCTGGTATCATATTCTGGAACTCTACAGCCAGGCGGCTTGCATTCACCATCTTGCCCTTGGCGTAACCAGTATGTACGCTTACTCCCTTGATATGAATCTTGGCAGCAGCGGCATTGAAGTTCTCGTATTCCAGGTCGCCCAGGTCGCCACCGTCAACGGTGTAAGCCCAGTCGCAACCAAACTTCTCTACATCGAAGTGATGGGCACCCATACCGATTTCCTCATCAGGATTGAAGCCCACACGGATGTCGCCATGCTTGATTTCCTTATGGTCGCGGAGGTAGCACATGGCCTGTACGATTTCAGCGATACCTGCCTTGTCATCTGCACCGAGCAGGGTAGTACCGTCTGTCACGATGATGTCCTCACCCTTGTGAGCCTTGAGCTCAGGGAATTTCTCGACGCTGCTGATGATTCCAGGGCTCAGTTCGATATCCTTGCCGTCATAGTTCTTGATGATGCGGGCCTTGATGTCCTTTCCGCTGGCGTCAGGACTGGTATCCATGTGTGAAATAAATCCGATGGTAGGGGTCTTTTTCTTGGTATTTCCCTTGAGGGTGGCGTAGACATAGCCCATGTCGTCCATTTCGACATCGGTCAAACCTTCGTCCTCAAGTTCTTTCTTGAGATACTTGGCAAATTCCAATTGTTTTGCAGTACTAGGCACACTTTGAGAATCTTCGCTCGACTGTGTGTCGAATTTTGTGTAGTTTATGAAACGTTCTACTAAATCCATGTTCTTAATTATTAAAAGTAGTCAATTCTCCAAGGGGGTGCTCTTTAGAAGTAGGGGCGTTCCATGGAGCCTTGAAAATAGTATTGAAAGTGATCCCGATGGGATTCAAACCCATGACCTTCAGAACCGGAATCTGACGCTCTATTCAACTAAGCTACGGGACCGATGCTGCAAAATTACGGATTTTATTTGGAATAACCAAATATTTGCTTGATTTTTTACTATATATTATAATGTATATAGGGAAAAAGGAATAAAATGTTCGGCAAAATGTCACTAAAAGTATAAAAATAGTTATCACTTTGCAAAATAATAGAGAAAAATGCTTGCAGATTAATAATTTATTTGTACCTTTGCAACCAACAATAGAGAATAAACGATAATACAAAATAAAAACCATACGAAAATGAGCAAATTGATAAAACCTGAAGGGTACAAGGCGCTGTTGGATATGCGCCAGACCGAAATGGGTATCAAACTGATAAAGGAATTCTTTCAGCAGAATCTGAGTACAGAGCTTCGCCTTCGCCGCGTTACTGCTCCGCTCTTTGTACTGAAGGGACTTGGAATCAATGACGATTTGAACGGCGTGGAGCGCCCTGTAAGTTTTCCTATCAAGGACTTGGGGGAAGCTCAGGCTGAGGTGGTGCACTCTCTTGCCAAGTGGAAGAGACTTACCCTTGCCGAATATAATATAGAGCCTGGTTATGGCGTGTATACTGATATGAATGCAATTCGTGCCGATGAAGAACTCGACAATTTGCATTCGCTTTATGTTGACCAGTGGGACTGGGAAGCAGTGATAACCCGCAAAGACCGTACTATCGCTTTTCTGGAAGACATAGTGCGCCGCATCTATGCAGCTATTCTCCGCACGGAATATCTCACTTGCGAGCATTATCCTGAAATCAAGCCATTCCTGCCAAGAGAGATTCATTTCATTCATGCACAGGATTTGCTGGATATGTATCCTGATATGACTCCAAAGGAGCGCGAGGATGCTATCTGTGAGAAATACGGCGCTGTATTTGTTGAGGGTATTGGCGGCGAGTTGAGCAATGGCGAGAAGCATGATGGAAGAGCTCCTGACTATGATGACTGGAGTACTGTTGCTGAAAATGGGAAGGCAGGATTGAATGGTGATATTCTGATCTGGTATCCTGTTTTGGGTCGCAGCTTCGAGCTCAGTTCCATGGGTATCCGTGTAGATAAGGAGAGTCTGCTTCGTCAGCTGAAGATTGAGGGTAAGGAAGATAGAGAGAAGCTTTATTTCCACCAGCAGCTGTTAAGTGATAAGTTGCCTCTCAGCATCGGTGGCGGTATCGGTCAGAGCCGTCTCTGCATGGTGATGCTTCATAAGGCTCATATCGGAGAGATTCAGGCTAGTATCTGGCCAGATGAAATGCGTAAGGAATGTGATGAGGCAGGAATGCCACTGATTTAATGTCCCCTTTGCGTGTCTCGTTTTTCGATTATTATTTAAGATTAAATATTGAAAATCAATAGTTTATAGCTTCATAAAATAAAAGAGGTTATGTCGGTGATGGCATAACCTCTTTTTCTTATATTTGTTTTCTTGTTATGTGAGTGCCAGATTAAAGATACTGACCATTCTCTTGAAGGCAGGATTGCTATCCATGATGTTGTCGAAGACTTCACGCTTTGAAAGAATCTTTTTGATTTCATCGGACTGGGCTAGACGATAATCTATCTGGATCTGGTCGTTGTGTAAACCCTGTACAAATGTAGGGCGAATCCTGTTCTTGATATCGAGAATGTCATTCAGCAAGAGCTGGTTGTCTACCACTACTTCTATATTCGGAAATTCGGTAATTGTCGGCGTAACAGCCTTCATGCGGTTGGCAAGACCGATAAGTTCCTTGATATTCTGCATTCTCATACACATGTTGATCCATAAACCTTCTACCTGCTCCTGGTTGAAAGAATGGTTCATCTCCTGGACTTCGTTGGCTGCCGGTTGTTCATCCTTCAGCTTGTCTATCGGATTGAATGTGCTATGCGCTCTCTCTTCGTTCTTTTTAAGATTGGAGAAAGTCATGCCTATACCTTTGAAATTCACATTCTTGACACTTGTAGCCGTTGCTTTGACAGGCTGTTCCTGCGACTGTTGGCTCTGAGAAGTCTGAGAGTTTGGGGTAGGCGATACCTTAGCGGCAGCAATAGGAGTATTGCTGCTGCCATCTTGCCCCGCACCTGCACCCTGAGCAACAGGTTTAAGCTGGGCAACAATTTTCTGAAACAGGGATTTTAATCTGTGGGGCGTGCGCCCCGCACTTGGCACATCCTGATCTTCGGGCTGGGTAATCTGGCCTACCTGGATAAGGGTAAGCTCTACCAGCAATCGCTTGTTTGAACTCTGGCGATATTGTATATCGCAGTTGTTCATGATCTTGAGAGCCTTATATAAAAAAGGAGTAGGGGCTTTCTGTGCCTGTGTCTGATATTTGGCTTTCTGCTCTTCACTGGTTTCCAGCAGTGGCAATGTCTGAGGATCCTTTGCCATCATCACATTGCGTACGTGCTGCGCCAAGCCTTGAATCATGTTTCCACCATCAAAGCCTTTGCCCAATATTCCGTCAAGAACCAGCATCATCTCGCTCACCTTGTTTTCCAAGGCAAGATCTACGATTCGGAAATAGTTGTCACTATCCAGAACGTTGAGGTCTTCTATCACCTTCTTGTAGGTGATATTGCCCTGGCAGAAGCTGGCAGCCTGGTCGAAGATGGAGAGAGCGTCTCGCATACCTCCGTCAGCCTTTTCTGCAATGACGGCAAGTGCCTGCTCCTCATACCTGATGCCTTCCTTTTCTGCTACCATCTTCAGATGGTTGATGGTGTTAGGTACGGTCATACGCTCGAAGTCGTAAATCTGACATCGGCTGAGAATGGTAGGCAGAATCTTGTGCTTTTCGGTAGTGGCAAGGATAAAGATTACATGCGAAGGTGGCTCTTCCAGCGTTTTGAGGAAGGCGTTGAAAGCTGCAGCACTCAGCATGTGGACCTCGTCGATGATAAACACTTTGTATTTTCCTACCTGTGGCGGAATGCGGGTTTGCTCCATCAAGGTCTTGATTTGGTCAACACCGTTGTTGCTGGCAGCATCCAACTCAAAGATATTGAAGGAACGCTGTTCGTTGAACGCGCGACAGCTCTCGCATTCGTTGCATGCCTCACCGTCTTCGTTAGGGTGCTCGCAGTTGATTGCCTTGGCAAAAATTCGGGCACAAGTAGTCTTTCCCACACCTCTCGGACCGCAGAAAAGATAGGCATGAGCCAACTTGCCGCTCTTTACTGCATTTTTCAAAGTGGTGGTCAAAGCAGCCTGTCCAACTACCGAGTCAAAGGTCATTGGACGGTACTTTCTAGCAGAAACTATATATTCTTCCATTATTTTTTCTTAATTGATGATGCAAAGATAACAAAAAAATATTATCTTTGCAAACAAATTCGCAATTATGTGGATTTTCATGAGAATAAATTTGAATAATATAGTAAGAAATAAATGAGTAAACGTCTAGGAATTATATGGAATTATCTGGCTCACTACAAATATTTGATAGTGATTGTGGTGGGCGTTTTGGTGGTTGGCGTTATCGACGACAATAGCATCCGTCAGCATATCCGTTATCAGATACAGATTGCGGGTTTGCGTTCTGAAATCGAAAAATATAATGCTCAGCTGGAGAGAGATAACCGTATGTTGAAGGAAATGCGCAAGGGACCGAAAGTCTTTGGCAAGATAGCCCGTGAGCGGTATTTCATGAAGACTGACGACGAGGATATCTTCGTGCTCAGTTCTGATATTCCTGATGAACCTGCAGATGAAGAGGAAGATTTCGGAAATGCCAAGTAATGTGATTTTCACATTAATATATATAAGGGAACTTTCTTCTAGGATTTTCCTGTAGTAGAGAACATTCAAAATAAGAAACAGAAGAAAAAAGATAAATGAAACAATTAAGTAAATTTCAGAGTGCTTTATTTTTGCTGGGTGGCGTGCTGATGGTTATAGGGGCTGCTAGCTTTGCATTTGGTTTTATCAATAAGCAAATCCTACTCTATACCTGCTGGCTGTTCCTGGTGGGTAATGTGCTTTTCAGTGTAGTGCAGGCAATGCAGATATACGAAGGACCTTCGCTCGTCATCCATCGTCTGAAGCGAATGCAGTATATCGCAGACATCTTCTTTGTACTCTCGGGAATCTCGATGGTTGATACAGTGTATGCTTTCGCTCGCCACTGGTTTACCAACTACGAGACCTATATCACTTATTTCTATAACAAATGGGTGGTATTCCTGCTTATCGCGGCTTTGTTGGAACTCTACACCACTCATCGTATCTCTTACGAGTTGAAGAAGGAAGATGCTGGTAGAGGAGCTTCGGAATAAGGGGAAAGAATGGGTAAATATGCAAATAAAACATAAATACTGATAATATTCAATTAAATAGCATAAATTTATTTCCTCAGTTCGATTTAAGATTGTACTTTTGTTCACCAAAAGTGATAAACAGAGCTTATGAATAAGATATATTTAGCAATCATTGCCTTGTTGGCGCTTACATCATGTGCCAATACTTACGAAATCAAGGGTACTTCCAATGTAAGCACTCTTGATGGACGTATGTTGTACCTGAAAATCTTGAAAGACAACAATTTCAAAAGCATCGATTCATGTGATGTATTGCATGGACAATTCCATTTCCAAGGTAATCTGGACTCGGTAAAGATGGGTAATATCTTTATGGACGATGAGCCAGTATTGCCACTCGTTTTAGAAAGTGGAGACATCACTGTGAAGCTGGACGACGCGCAGCAGATTGTAAGCGGTACACCACTCAATGATAAGCTATTTGGATTTTTCAAAAAATACCAGCAGTTGCAGAATCAGCAAAGAGAACTGGTTCACAAGCACGACCAAGCCATCATGAATGGTAGCGATATGAATGTGGTAACCCAAAAGCTCAATGCCGAAGCGATACAGCTCTCGGAGCAGGAAGATAAGCTGATTACAAATTTTGTGACGGAAAACTTTGACAACGTTCTTGGAGCTGGCGTCTTCTTCCTTGTTACCATGGGAAATCAATATCCGATGCTTTCGCCTTGGATTGAAGACATCATGAGCAAGGCTACCGAACGGTTCAAGAACGATCCTTATGTAAGGGATTACTATCAGAAGGCTCAGGAGAATCAGGCTATCATGAACGGTACTCACGAGATGTCGCCTTCACAGGCTATCTCTGAGATGAATCAGCAGCTGGAGGCTCCGCAGGTTAATCCCGACGCAGCTCCGGCTCCAACTCCTAATGAGTTGGCAACACCAACAATTCCAGAAAAAACAGAAAAGTAATGAAGATATTAATAGAAAACGGTACCATAGTCAATGAGGGACGCTCTTTTCAGGGCGGTCTCATTGTTGATGGTGACGTTATTGCAGAGATATTTGAAGGAAAGGCACCCCGTGGCACCTACGAACATGTAGTGGATGCTTCGGGGTGTTTTGTTTTGCCAGGAGTCATAGATGACCATGTCCATTTCCGTGAGCCTGGACTGACACGTAAGGCTGACATCGAGAGCGAATCGAAGGCTGCTGCATACGGTGGCGTGACTTCTTATCTGGAGATGCCGAATACCGTTCCGCAGACTACAGACCTGCAGGTATGGGCTGATAAACGTCAGCTGGGAGCAGAAAAAAGCCACGTTAACTATAGCTTCTTCTATGGAGCTACCAATGACAATGTGGAGAGTTTCTGTGGGCTGGACCGGCATCATGTGCCTGGTATCAAACTCTTTATGGGTTCCAGTACCGGAAATATGCTCGTAGATAAATACGAGTCGCTGGTAAGTGTATTCAAGAAGGCAAAGGAATTGGGGTTGCCGGTGATGACCCATTGCGAGGGTACGGATATCATCAATCGCAATATGGCTGAGGCCAAGGCCAAATACGGTGATGATCCAGCTGTTGAACATCATCCGGAGATACGCAGTGAGGAGGCTTGCTACCAGAGTACGGCTTTGGCTGTAAAACTGGCAAAAGAGAGTGGAGCACATCTCCATGTGGCTCATCTTACAACGGCTAAGGAACTGGAACTGCTTCAGCCTGAGGAGCATATAACAGGAGAGGCATGTGTGGCTCATCTCTACTTCTGTGATGCTGATTATGCCAGTAAGGGAACACTCATCAAGTGCAATCCGGCTATCAAGACCGCACAGGACCGTGCTGCATTACGACAGGCATTGAATGATGGAAAGATTGCTACTATTGGTACCGATCATGCTCCTCATGAATGGAAGGATAAGCAGGGCGGCTGTGCCAAGGCGGCTTCGGGAATGCCGATGGTTCAGTTCTCGCTGGTTACCATGCTGGAACTGGTAGACGAAGGTGTGCTCAGTATTGAGCGCCTGGTAGAACTGATGGCACATCAGCCTGCCCAGCTCTTCGAAATCGAGGGGCGTGGCTTCTTGCGCAAGGGATATAAGGCTGATATCGCCATCGTACGTCCCCATAGTCCATGGACTGTAACCAAGGATGAAATTCAGAGCAAGTGTAAATGGAGTCCGATGGAAGGCCATGAATACCAGTGGCGGGTAGAACAGACAATCTGTAACGGACATCTTATATATAATAAAGGTGTATTTGATGAAAATAGTCGTGGCGAAGAGCTTACATTCAGATTGTAGATGAAAAAGATTAGCTATGATATTTCAGAGGTAGTGCCGTATATTAACTGGCTGTATTTCTATCATGCCTGGGGATTGAGCGGAAAGAAGGAAGAGGTAAAACAGAAAATGCGTCAGGAGGCTGAGGAAATGCTCAGCTCGTGGGAGGGTAAATATCATACCCACGCACTTTTGAAAGTCCTGGATGCCTATAGCGAGGGTGACGACATCATCGTTGAGACAGGGAATTCTGATGACTTGAATGGATGTGCTGATGCAGAAAAGAAGCAGGTCCGATTGCCGTTGCTCCGGCAGCAGCATCCATCTGCTCCAGGAGCTCCTAATCTCTGCCTGGCTGATTTCATCCGCCCTCGTAGTCTGCAGGTTTCGGGCGCTGAAACGAAGACGGAAAAGATGCTGCAGCAAGACATCGCAAGAAGATTAGGGGTGTTCTGCTGTACGGTAGATGCTTCTATCTTGGATGCTTATCGCAATCATGAATATCTGGGAATGATGGCACAGTTGCTTTGCGACCGGTTGGCTGAGGCTACGGCAGAACTGCTGCATGAGCAGACACGCAAGACTTATTGGGGATATGCACCTGATGAACATCTGACTCCCCAACAACTGCATCGTGAAGAATATCAGGGCATCCGTCCTGCTATCGGCTATCCGTCGCTACCTGATACGAGCTTCAATTTCATCATCGACCAACTGCTAGATATGAAGCAAGTAGGTATACGACTGACGGAAACGGGTATGATGACACCCCATTCCAGTGTGTCGGGCTTGATGTTTGCACATCCCAAGGCTCAATACTTCGAATTGGGTAAGATAGGAGAGGACCAGTTATGCGACTATGCACATCGTAGAGGTGTACCTGTAGAGTTGATGAGAAGATTTCTGCAGTCGAGTTTACTGAAGTGATAGTTTTATGGGCATATGATTCATAGGATATTTGTCTTTAAACTATCTTCAGGCTTCTCCTGCATAATAGATAAAAAGATGTCTCACAAAATATAGTAAGAAAACAAAAATGGTAGCTAGAATATTAGTGCCCGTTATCATCCTGACCATTCTGCCATATTGGTGGATAGGGAAGCAATACCTCTTCTTGAATAGGAGGAAGGGCTGTCTAGGCAAGTCTTTTTGCCATTTATCCAGACGGTGGTTACGTCTTTTGTGGTGGTCGCCGGCAATGGGAGTCATCGGGTATAGCGGTTTTCTCGCTTTGGAGCGTAATTTCCTTCCCGACAACCCTGTACTGATTGATATCTGGTTTGGAGTGATGGCGATATTTGCTGTGCCCCAATTTGTCTTTGCCTTCTGCAGCTTTATCGGCTGGCTGTGCATGTGTATCGCTAAAAGTGGTAAGTTGGGCAGATTTGGATTCCGTCCCGGCAATCAAGGCAGAAACTGGGGGAAACTCGTAGGATTGGTACTGGCGGTGTGTGCGTTTTTCACGTTCATCTACGGCTTTACCTTGGGCTTTCCAAAGATGAAAGTAAAGCAGCTTACGGTGTATGTACCAGATTTGCCAAAGAAGTTTGATGGGTATCGTATCGTGCATTTCAGTGATATTCATCTTGGTTCGTACTACGGCTGGCGTCGGGGGTTGCCTCAGCGGGATGTAGACAGCATCAATGCTCAACATGCCGACCTGATATGCTTTACTGGCGATTTGCAGAATGTGCAACCTTCAGAACTGAAGCCTTATATCAAACTGATGCAGCGTCTGAAGGCTAAAGATGGTGTTCTGAGCGTATTGGGCAATCATGATTATACCTGGTATCTCAACATCGATGAGGATGACAAGGCTGAAATGGAAAAAATAGAGGCTGAAGTAAGACAGGCAGAAAAGAATATGGGCTGGCGACTGCTTAATAATGATCATATCGTGATACACAGAGGCAACGACTCTATCTATGTGGCTGGTACCGAGAACTATGAAAAGCCTTACCGCTCTGATATTGGAAAGGCACTCTATGGTATCAAGCCTGGATCGTTTGTCATGATGTTGCAGCATATGCCGAAGCAGTGGAGCAAGACTTTGCCATCTGCCATTGCTGGAAACGATTCGGTGAAGGTGGCTCCGCAACTTACGCTCAGCGGTCATACTCATGCTGGACAGGTTTCGGTTTTGGGATTACGCCCTTCAATGTTTACCCCATTTGATTATGGGCTGTATGAGCGTGAGGGTTGCCAACTCTATACCACATCGGGCTTAGGCGGTACTGTTCCAATACGAGTGGGAGCTACAGCTGAAATTGCAGTCATCACGCTGCGCTGTAAATAAATGATTTCTTACCGTAGAATAAATAGCAGCATCTGCTAATCATAAAGTTCAAAATTCAAAGTTCAAAATTCAAAGTAAAATGAAGTACATATATCGATTATATCAATTGCTCATCTGTCTGCCGATACTTGTGGTAGCCAGCATTATAACCAGTTTGACAACCGTGATAGGCTGTATGTTGGGCAACGGACACTTCTGGGGCTATTATCCAGGAAAAATCTGGTCGCAGCTCTGGATACGTCTTCTCCTTCTGCCGGTAAAGGTAGAGGGTAAAGAGCATCTCAAGAAGAATCAGAGTTATGTGTTTGTAGCTAATCATCAGGGTGCATTCGACATATTCCTGATATATGGTTTCTTGGGGCGTAATTTCAAATGGATGATGAAGAAAGGCATCCGTAAGATTCCTTTGGTAGGTGTAGCTTGTGAATATGCTCACCATATCTTTGTTGATAAGAGCGGTCCATCCAAGATTCGTGCTTCTTACAATCGTGCCCGTGAGGTGCTCAAGGAAGGTATGTCGCTGGTGGTATTTCCTGAGGGTGCCCGTACCTTTACCGGTCACATGGGTGTATTCCGTCGTGGTGCCTTCATGCTTGCTGATGAGTTGCAGTTGCCTGTTTGCCCACTTACTATTAATGGTAGTTTTGATGTGAAGCCTCGAATGAAGGATATGTCGTGGGTATTCTGGCATCCTCTCCATCTTACCATTCATGAGCCTATCGCTCCTATCGGTAAGGGCCCGGAGAATATCAAGAACCAGATGACCAAGAGCTATGATGTCATCATGGCGGGACTGGAAAAGGAATATCAGGGATTTGTGGAGAATCCCGACCAATAAGATAACTAACAATGAACATGATATGAAAAGTGATAGTATTGTAATTATTCCTACCTATAATGAGAAGGAAAATATAGAGAAAATCATCCGTGCCGTATTCGGCTTGGAGAAGAAGTTTGATATCCTGGTGATAGATGACGGAAGTCCTGATGGTACTGCTGCTATCGTTAAATCATTGATTGAAAATGAGTTTGGGGATAGATTACATATCCTGGAAAGATCAGGTAAGCTGGGATTGGGCACAGCCTATATCATGGGCTTCAAATGGTCGTTGCAGCAGGGCTATGACTTTATTTTCGAAATGGATGCTGATTTCAGTCACGACCCTAACGACTTGCCTCGCCTTTATGCTGCTGCCCACGATGAGGGATATGATGTGGCTGTGGGTTCACGCTATGTATCGGGTGTGAATGTAGTAAACTGGCCTATCGGGCGTGTTCTAATGAGCTATTTTGCTTCTAAGTATGTGCGTATTGTTACAGGATTCAAAGTACATGATACTACAGCCGGATTCGTTTGCTATCGTCGTAAGGTGTTGGAAACGATAGATTTAGATAAAATCCGTTTTAAGGGCTATGCTTTCCAGATAGAGATGAAGTTTACTTCTCATAAGATTGGCTTCAAAATTAAGGAAGTGCCAGTAATCTTCGTCAATCGCCGTGAGGGCGTTAGCAAGATGAATGGCGGTATCTTTGGTGAGGCTTTCTTCGGAGTGATGCGACTCAGACTGGATGGCTGGTTCAAGAAATATCCAAAGAAGTAATGACTATTCAGGAAATAGAACAATTATATGGGCGTTCGCCACAGGCGAATACCTTTTTGAGTTTATTGGAAGAAAAGTCGGTTCGTTCGGTTTTTCTCCAGGGCTTATTGGGTTCGTCGGTCCCTATGTTTTTTGCTCCTTTGCAGGAAAAGATGGATCGAACCGTACTGTTTGTGCTCAATGATGCAGATGAAGCCGGATATTTTTATCACGATCTTACGCAGATGATGGGGCAGGAAAATGCGTTCTTCTTTCCATCCAGTTATCGCCGTGCCATCAAGTATGGACAGCGGGATGCAGCTAGTGAAATCCTGCGAACAGAAGTACTTGCCAGATTGTCATCGGAATCATCTTCTGCTTCTGGCGGTATTTATATCGTTTCTTATCCTGCAGCACTTGCGGAAATGGTAGTTGGTAAGCAGCAGCTTGATGATCGTATCCTTAGATTGCAGGTAGGGCAGCAGGTCTCGCTTACAGACGTGGTTCATACCTTGCGTGATTTCGAACTCGTAGAGACCGATTATGTCTATGAACCGGGTCAGTTTGCCGTTCGTGGTAGTATCCTCGATGTCTATTCGTACAGTTGCGAATATCCATTCCGTGTAGACTTCTTCGGAGATGAAATAGACACCATCCGTACGTTCGATGTTGAAAATCAGTTGTCTAAAGACAAGCGGGAGCGTATTGAGATTGTGCCGGAGTTGGCGAGTGTTCAGTCTGTGAAACAGTCTTTCCTCAGTTTCCTTCCTTCTGATGCTCTTGTGGTGATGAAGGATTATACTTTTGTGCATGACAGTATCGAAAAGATCTATGAGGATGGCTTCTCTGCCCAAATCATGCAGGAACGGCTAGAGGGAGCCAACGAGATGGAAGCTGAGAAAATCATGCATGAGATGAAGAAGGAATTCAATCTCGTAACTTCTCTGGAATTCCAGAAAGGAGTGGCTGAGCACCAAAGAGTAGTGTTATCCGGTAGTGCAGATTCTTCTATCAGCTTTCAGATTGCACCACAGCCGCTCTTTCATAAGAATTTTGAACTTTTGACCAAGACTTTGGAGGATTATCAGCTTCAGGGGTACACCTTATTTATATTAGCTGATAGCCAGAAACAGCAACAGCGACTCAAGGATATCTTCAGCAGTGAGGAACTGAAGCGTTACAACATCAGTTTTACATCTGTGGACAAGACTATCCACGAGGGGTTTATCGATCATGACAAGAAATGCTGTTTCTTTACCGATCATCAGATTTTCGACCGATTCCATAAGTATAACCTCCGTTCGGATAAGGCAAGGGCAGGAAAGATGGCACTTACCATGAAGGAACTGCAGGAAATGGAACCGGGGGATTTTATCGTGCATGTGGACTTTGGTATCGGTAAGTTTGGCGGACTGGTACGTGTTCCTACTGGCAATAGTTATCAGGAAGTAATCCGCATTATCTATAAGAATAATGATAAGGTGGATGTCTCAATCCATTCGCTTTATAAGATAAGCAAGTATCGTAGAAGTGATACGGGTGAACCGCCTCGTCTGTCTACGCTGGGTACTGGTGCCTGGGACAGACTGAAGGAAAAGGCAAAGAAGAAGATTAAGGATATAGCCCGAGATCTGATAAAGCTCTATGCGCAGCGCAGGAGAGAAAAGGGCTTTGCCTATAGTGCCGACAGTTATCTACAGCATGAATTGGAAGCGTCTTTCCTTTATGAGGATACCCCCGATCAGGGAAAGGCTACAGCTGAGGTGAAGAAAGACATGGAGAGTGGCAGACCTATGGATCGTCTGGTTTGTGGCGATGTTGGCTTCGGAAAGACGGAGGTTGCCATACGAGCAGCTTTTAAGGCGGCTTGCGACAGTAAGCAGGTGGCTGTACTGGTGCCTACCACCGTGTTGGCTTATCAGCATTACCAAACCTTTAAAAGTCGATTGGAAGGTCTTCCGGTACGTGTAGATTACCTCTCTCGTGCCCGTTCTGCCAAGGATACCAGACTGATTATCGAAGACTTGAAGGCTGGCAAGATAGATATTCTTGTAGGAACCCATAAATTGATATCCAAAACGGTGAAATGGCACGACTTGGGTCTGCTGATCATTGACGAAGAGCAGAAGTTTGGTGTTTCAACCAAAGAAAAGCTGCGCCAGCTCAAGGTGAATGTTGATACGTTGACCATGAGTGCTACTCCAATACCTCGTACCTTGCAGTTCTCGCTGATGGGAGCGCGTGATATGAGTATCATGCGTACACCGCCACCTAACCGTTATCCTATCCATACCGAGTTGATTACTTTTAACCGTGAGGCGATTATTGATGCAGTCAACTTTGAAATGAGCCGTAATGGACAGGTATATTTCGTTTGCAATCGTATATTCAAGTTGGAGGAACTGAAACTCTTCCTGGAGAAACATATTCCAGATTGTCGTGTGGTCATCGGCCATGGTCAGATGGCACCAGAGCAATTGGAGAAAGTTATAATGGGATTCATCAATTATGATTATGACGTATTGCTTTCTACTACTATTGTAGAAAACGGAATAGATGTGGGTAATGCCAATACTATCATCATAGAAGATGCTCATAAGTTCGGACTGAGTGATTTGCATCAGATGCGTGGACGTGTAGGACGTAGCAATAAAAAGGCATTTTGCTATCTTATTGCTCCTCCAAAGAGTGCGCTTACTCCAGAGGCACGTCGCAGACTGGAGGCGCTGGAAACTTTCAGTGAGTTGGGAAGTGGTTTTAATCTGGCTATGCAGGATCTGGATATTCGTGGTGCAGGTAATCTGTTGGGTTCGGAACAGAGTGGATTTATGGAAGATCTGGGTTATGAAACCTATCAGAAGATTCTTTCGCAGGCTGTAACAGAATTGAAGAACGAAGAGTTCTCTGACCTCTATCAGCAGGAAATGGAGGCTGGTGAGCAATTTACAGGAGATGATTTTGTAGACGACTGTGCGATAGAAAGTGATTTGGAGACCTATTTCCCTGATACCTATGTACCGGGCAGCAGCGAACGTATGCTTCTGTATCGTGAGTTAGATCATCTGCAGAGTGATGATGAGTTGAAGGCTTACCGACAGCGTTTGATAGACCGCTTTGGTCCAGTTCCGAAAGAAGGCGAAGAATTGATGCATGTTGTAACTCTTCGTCGTCTTGGAAAGCGTTTGGGAGCAGAGAAGATAATGCTCAAGACAGGAAGTATGCAGATGCAATTTGTGAGCAATGTTAACAGTCCTTTTTATAAGAGCCAAATGTTCTCACGTGTGATTAATTATGTTACAACCCATGTTCGGGAGTGCGCATTGAAGGAGAAAAATAACAAGCGTTATCTGCGCATTAAGGATGTAACCAGCGTAGAACAAGCTGTAGAGCTATTGCGGAAAATATCATCCTTGGAATTGAAATAAGGAAAAAACTCATATACCTCGTTACCTTGGATGGTATATAAAATGAAAAAACAATGAAAGATTAGATACCCCTATCTGCTTTCATTGTTTTTTCTTTATGTATAAGTAAAAGATGATGAATGGCGTTTCACAACGCCTGTTTGTTTTAACTGTTGCAAAGATAGTAATTTATCTTAATACATAGGGGTAATATTTGATTTTATAGGAGTAAAAAATGTTTTATTGTTATATTTTGAATAGAATTTATTGCTTTTCTTGATATATTGCCGTCATTTTAAGATAAAAATAGGAAATAGAAGAGAAAAAGATGAGTAATTTTTTTCTTAATTGAAATATTATTTGTACTTTTGTCGTGGAATAATAGATAATGTTTCATTTGGAAAGCAAAATCTTTTCTGGAAAAACAAAATGAAAGCGAATTTTCTAATAATTTAAACATAATATTATGAGACAGAAAAAGTATTTACTGCAAGAGCAGGATATTCCTACTCAGTGGTACAACATTCAGGCAGACATGCCTAACAAGCCATTGCCACCATTGAATCCACAGACTCACAAGCCGCTCAATGCTGACGACTTGTCTCACATCTTTAATAAGGAGTGTTCTAAGCAGGAGCTCGATGTAGAGCATGCTTGGATTGATATTCCAGAAGACGTAAGAGAGAAGTATACTTATTATCGCTCTACTCCTTTGGTGAGAGCTTATGCTCTTGAAGAGGCCTTGGGTACTCCGGCTCACATCTATTTCAAGAACGAGAGTACTAACCCATTGGGCTCTCACAAAATCAATTCTGCCATACCACAGTGCTATTATTGCAAGCAAGAGGGTGATTCTAATGTTACCACAGAGACCGGTGCTGGTCAGTGGGGCGCTGCTCTTTCGTATGCTGCTAAATTATACGGACTGGAGGCTGCTGTATATCAGGTTAAGATTACTATGCAGCAGAAGCCTTATCGCTCCAGCATCATGCGTACCTTCGGAGCCACTGTAGAGGGTTCTCCTTCCATGAGTACTCGTGCGGGTAAGAACATTATTACTCGCGATCCTCATCATCCTGGTTCTCTCGGTACTGCTATCAGTGAGGCAGTAGAGTTGGCTACAACAACTCCGGGATGTAAGTATACTTTGGGTTCTGTACTCAATCATGTGGCTCTTCATCAGACTGTAATTGGTCTTGAAGCAGAGAAGCAGATGCAGATGGCTGGTGAGTATCCTGATACCATTATTGCTTGTTTCGGTGGTGGTAGCAACTTTGGTGGTCTTGCCTTCCCATTCATGCGCCATAACTTGAGCGGTGAGAAGCATACTGAGTTTATCGCTGCAGAGCCAGATAGCTGTCCTAAGTTGACCCGCGGTAAGTTTGAGTACGACTTTGGTGATGAGGCAGGTTATACTCCATTGTTGCCAATGTACACTTTGGGACATGACTTCAAGCCTGCCAATATCCATGCTGGTGGTCTTCGTTATCATGGTGCAGGTATGATAATCTCACAGCTTATCAAGGATGGTTATATGCACGGTGTAGATATCCCTCAGTTGGAGTCGTTCAAGGCTGGTATGCTCTTTGCACGTACCGAGGGTATTATCCCTGCTCCTGAAAGTTGTCATGCTATTGCAGCTACTGTACGTGAGGCCATGAAGGCAAAGGAAGAAGGTAAGGAGAAGGTTATTCTCTTCTGTCTCTCTGGTCATGGTCTTATTGATATGCCTTCATACGAGAGCTATCTCAATGGTGATTTGCAGGATTATAGGGTAAGTGATGAGGAAATCAATAAGTTCCTTTCTACAGTGCCAAAGGTGGATTAATGAATGGATTGTTATTTTGGAATTAATGGATTCCATCATATAAATACAACAAAGAGGGTGCAACATAATTTTATGATGCACCCTCTTGTTTTGGGTATATTATTGATATGTTTTTGGAAACGACAGTATACATCCTTGAGATATTTAGTATCTCTAGCCGCACAACAGCTGTTGTGCGCTTGCATATCAGCTGCTATGCGCTCGCACAACAGGTGATGTGCATGCGGTGCTCAACTGTTGTTTAAGCTTTGAGCCATTCCTCAATAGCTTTGGCAATTACGTCAAAACTTGTTGTTGGTTCAAAACGTGCTACTACCTGTCCCTTCTTGTTGATAAGGAACTTGGTAAAGTTCCACTTGATGTCGGCACTCTCCTTGTAGTTAGGATCAGCTTCACTTAACATTTTGTCGAGTACAGGATAAAGAGGATGTGATTCATCCCAGCCAGCAAAACCCTTTACTTCCTTGAGGAATTTGAAGAGAGGAGCAGCATCATCACCATTCACTTTTATCTTCTTATATCTTTGAAATTCTGTACCGTATGTAAGTTTACAGAATTGATGGATGCTTTCATCGGTTCCCGGTGCTTGCTGACCAAACTGGTTGCAAGGGAAATCGAGAATTTCGAAACCTTGTGAGTGATATGTTTCATAGAGCTTTTCTAATTCCTCATACTGAGGTGTAAACCCACACTTGGTGGCTGTGTTGACGATGAGTAATACCTCGTTAGCGTACTCTTTGAGGGAAACATCCTTTCCCTTTCTGTCCTTGACAGAGAATTCGTAAACAGTTCTCATTTTTTTTTATATTTTATGTATCAAATTTGCTTGTAATACGATTTGTATTTACGTTACGAGTGCAAAGATACTATTTTTCTTTTAGACAGAATAATAAGTTTACATAATTTATCTAAAATGTTGGGGAATATGCTGGAAGATTGTTGAATAGAGAGAGATTCTCTTGGAAAAAGAGAAAAAAAAGTCCGGGAATTTCACAATCCCCGGATACTTCCAACTTTCTTCCACTCTAAAATTTGTAGTCGAAGAAAGTTTTGATTAATCTATCATTTAACTTTTCTAAGAACTTGCTGCAAAGGTAATACTTTTTCTTGAAATTATATCATTTTTTTCTCACTTTTTTCTTTTAATAAGTTAAAAAATGCAAAATATCAAAGAAAAGTATGTTTTTGTTGTCTTTTTACACCCTACGCAGTACTTCTTTATTGTCTTTTCACACGTATCCTCATACTTTTCGTGTTCGTTCCCGATATTCAGTTGGAACCACGCCCATTTCTTTCTTGAATACTTTCGAGAAGTATTTTGGATCGCTGAAGCCCAGATTGAATGCTATGGCTGTGAGTGTATCATCTGTATCTCGTAATAATTCTGATGCTTTCATAATGCGGATATGGCGCACAAAGTCTACAGGAGTCATGCCTACAGACGTTTTGATGCGGTTATAGAGAACGCTGCGACTCATGCCCATGGCATCTGCGATGTCGTCAATCTTCATTTCTGGTGAACTGATATTATCTAATACATAGTTTAGAATATTCTCAATCAGTGCATCATTGATTTGTACCGACATGAATGCCTTGTCTCTTTCCTTTACTTCTTCCGCATTGACTGGAGCTGTAGCCTGTTCCTTGTTTGCCGATGTAGGAAGAATGCGTAGGGCAGCAATAGCGTCTTGGTCGCCTGCGGCTTTCAGTCTCTGCAAAATGTCGGTTTGGATGGCACGACGCTTGTTGAGAACCGCCTCAATGCGGCCTAGCAGATAATTGACAGAGAATGGTTTGGTGAGATAACCATCAATACCTTCCTCAAATCCCTTCAGCTGGTCTTCTGCACTGGCTTTTGCTGATAGCACCACAATAGGTATGTTTTTGAGTGCTAAGTCTTGCTTCAGATGATGTATCATCGTGATACCGTCCATTACTGGCATGGTTACGTCGGTCAGGATGAAGTCTGGAGTATTCTTTCGTGCAACTACCAAACCTGCCTTGCCATTTTCGGCAAGTAATACATTATAAGAATCGTTCAATATTGTATAAAGGTACTTGCGAAGGTCATTGTTGTCTTCTACCACCAGGATGGTTATTTCCTTCTGCATGTCTCCTTTTTCTATCTGATGCTCTTCTATACGATTTTCTTCTATCTGCTGTTCTTTCTGTTTTTCTTCAAGATAGCGCAGTACGTTCTGGTCATCAATCTGACCTTCTAACAATTCGTTTTCCTGCTCATCGTTAGGATTTACCTCATCGAATCCGCCATTGACGTAGAAATTGCTGTTGTTGTCAAATTTCAGCATCTTGTTGATCATTTCCAGCATTTCCTTTGCATTGCGTTCTACTATCTGCAGCAGCTCGCGGCTCTGCTTGGTAAGACCGGGCTCATTGGCAAGTACTTGAGATACTGGGCCTCCGATGAGCGTAAGAGGGGTGCGGAGACGGTGAGAGGCATCGCTGAAAAATTCATTTTTCATCACACTGATGTCATGGCTCAAATTCTCACGTTGACGCTGGTTGTATGTATAGAAAATAGCACCGACAATAGCCATGAGAATAAGCATAAGTGCAATTCTTCCCCAGATACTTTCCCAGAAAGTAGGACGTACCTCAATAGGTAGTTCTGCAATGTATTTACTCCAGATACCATGCGAGTTGGTCGCCTTTACCTTGAGGATGTATTTGCCGTGTCTGATATGGTTGAAACCGATGATGTTGCTGCTTCCATTGCTAATCCATTCGCCTTCTGGGGTGAATCCATCCAGGCGATATAGATATTTGGTCTGGTATTTGCGGGTATAGTCTAATGAAGCAAAACTGATAGTCAGGTTTCGCTTGTTGGCTGGGATTACTACCTTTTCGCTGTGCAGGATTGGGTACTGTTCTGGTTCTCCATTATAGTGGAGTGTCGTAAAGATGATACGTGGCTGATAGGTGCTCTTCTTCAATGTTCCTGGATTGAAGGTAAGTGCACCCATTGGAGTTCCTACTGTGATGTTGTTGGTTGCAGGGTCATGATAAGGGCGTGCCTCGGTAAACGACATATTGTAGTCGAAGTCGTTGGGACCGAATGCAGCTATCTGCCCGGTTTTTGCATCAAACTTATCAATACTGGATTCTCTTATTACCCAAATATAGCCTTGGTTATCTTCTATCATACTTTGAACCAGTCCCTCGTTGAGGGAATAATTCTTCATATAAGATACCTTGAGGTTGTCTTGCAGCAGATTAGTGCTTTTTATCTGTTCGAAAGCACCACCAAGCTCACAGATGAATATCTTTCCGCTAGAGTGCTCTAACATGAAGTTTACGTCATTGGCCTCAAGGCTGGTTGAATCGTTTTCTATAAAAGTCGTCTTATAGTATTTTATCTTTCTTGGGTCCTTGAAGTTGTCGCTGAAGGTAACAAGACCATCTGTAGTTCCTACTAATATGACACCATCATTGGTACAGGTGATACGGCGTGTCTTATGGAAGAGATGCTTATCCCAAGCGAGACCGTTCTTGAAGCTTGTAAAGTGGATGCTGTTGTCTTCCTGAATGTTTGCAAGAGCGATTCCACCACCGTATGTCGCTATCCAAATGCGGCCCTGACGGTCTGACTTCACATCGTAGATATTATTGCTTGGAAGTGAAGCCGGATTGTTCGGATCGCTGAGGAAATGGTAATATTTGCCTCCTGTGAGCAGGTAGAGTCCATCGCCATGAGTACCAATCCAAAGACGGTTGTTGTTATCTGTGAACAGGCAATAGATACCCGCAGGCGAGAAGGGAACCTGCTCGCTAGTAATGTTGCCGCTTGGGGTAAAATATCCTAATTTGTTATGATGTACATCGGCCACCATGATGCAGCCGTTCTTGTGACCATATAGCTGGTTACCGTTGGCTAAGGCTGTAATGGCATGAACCTCCGACTCTCCTTTGTTTAGTTTGTTGAGGGTATATTGATGGTTCTTGAAGTCAATCAATGTGAGGTCATGAATTCCTGTTATCCAAAGTACTGCCTGGTCTGTGATACTGAATTTCTCAATCATAGGGATTCGGTAATTGCCTGATGAGTTACTGCGCAGCAGGTATGGCACAAGTTGTCCTGTCTTGCGGTCGTAATAACTGAAGGTACCTTGGTTAGGTACCACCCATACAGTATGATTTTCATCCTGAGTGATGAAGAGTTTCGAGCTGGATGTGCGGTCTACAGGATCCGGTTGGTCTGCGAAAAGCCATCGCTTCTCGGATGTTTTAGGATTAACAATAGTTACACCCATGCCGTTAGTGAACGTCCAAACCGTTCCATAATCATCTACATATAGTTTCTTCACTTCTGCTAGAGGCTGTGAAGGACTTTGTATATTGATGATTTCTGATTTGAAAGTTCTCGGATTATAGATGACTACGCCAAGATTGGTGGCAAGAAGAAGCTGATAACCCGTATTCTTTAATTCGTTGATGTGGGTTATACCTTCAGGAAGGGGAACATTGGTAGCTCGATTTTTTTCATCTACAACGATAACCTTTCCGTTCTCTGTAGCCAGGAAGACATATTCTCCTACTTCTCTAATCCACTTATAAGGTACGTTAGTACTGAATTTCTTGCCATAGATGGTTGTACCCTTATCTGTAAGGATCCACTCTCTGTGTTTCTTGTCGCCATAGATAAAATAAACTTTACCGCTTTTCAATCCTTTTTGACCTACATGTATCAATTCAAAATCGAGTACATCTGTATCATTGGTGCGTAGCAGATAATCGGCATTGGCGGATGTAACCCAGGTGTTCCCTCCATTAATATCATAGATATTGTCTGCCCTGAAATCAACCTTGAATTTCTCATTAATCTGATTGCTGGTTTTTAAAAACTGGCAGAGATGGGTGTCATAGAGATAAAGTTTGTGGTCTTGGGTTATACACCATACGTTGTTTGCTGCAGTTGGCTGTATGTTCAATATGCGGTTGGTTGACAGAACGCTTACACCGTCTGGTTCATCGCGGAAAGTATGGAAGCTATATCCGTCATAATAAGACAAGCCGTTCCATGTGGCAAACCACATCAGCTTGTCTTTTCCTTGTTTTATGTCAGAAATAGTATTTGCTGCAAGTCCGTCAGCTATGGAAAACTTGCGGATGTCACAATAGGGGGTAGCTATGGCTGTGATAGCCGAAAGCAGTCCCAGGAGTGTTATATATAGATGTTTTTTTATCATAATTATTTGTCTTGTTGGCATGTATTTTTATTAATTAATTCGACACAAAGATAACAAAAATAATTGTAAATTGGAAGAAAAATGGTGGATTTTTTGTTGAGATAGGGAAATTTTCCTTTATCATAGGGAAATTCCCCTAAAAACTTCCCTTTTTCCTTTTGAATGGTGTAAAAAATGCTTTATCTTTGCACCAAGTTCTACAGAAGGTGTCTTTTTGATAGATTGATACTTAGTAGCAAAATAGTTTGTTGAATTTTTAAAAGAAGAAAGGATATAAGACGATGAAAAAGATGAAGAAACTTTTGATGTTGATGGCAGTAGCTGTCACTTCATTCACTTTTACTGCTTGTGACGATGATCCATGGGATGATTCTTGGCATGATGATTATTACTGGTATGATGACTATAATCATGGTGGCTGGGGATGGGACCAGGGGGACTGGAACCAAGGTTCGCTGGGTTCGCAAACCCAATGGTTGCTTGATGAAGCTCAGACTTTGGTAGGTGATTGGTATGGAAATGTCCAGCTTTCGGAGTTGGCATCCGATGGTAATTCCAGAAATAACTACCAGTTTGAAGCTAATATGATATTCTATCAGGACAAGAATAACCGCAACTCGCTTAGTGGAAGCGGCATAGAGATAGATTATGCTACAGACGGAAGTAATGACCAACAGACCTTGAAGTTCTCTTGGTATATTGATAATAATGGAGATATTTACATCAAGTATGCTTCTGGTGCTACTTATGTCATGGATGCCAACGCCAGCCAATACGGTTTCCATTTGGGAGCAGAGCAAGGTAAGAGATATGATACATTCTTTGGTTATATGATAGGTACCGGTATGGCGAAGGGCGATATCATATATATTGATTTGGAACGTAACTCTTCGAATGGTGCTAGGGTTTCCAGAAGCAGTACTTCTACAGGTTCTTCATTTGGTAAGGGAACCGGTCGTACTCCAATTAAGGGAACTGTCAAGGGGTTGCCGAAGAGATAGAAAATGAAACTTGTTTTTAGTGCTATATATACAACTTTCTCTTGAAAGTTCATTCGTTATTAAAAAGAAACCGCTCCCTCAGTATTCTCGCTGAAGGAGCGGTTTTATTATTTTATGGATGTAAGGAAAAGCCCCATCTGGTATCTTTTCCTTTAATACTTCTTTACTTCTTAATCATCTTCTTGCCGTTCTTGATTACAATACCCTTGTAAGCTGCGTTAACCTTCTGACCTGCAAGGTTGTAAGCCGGAGCATTGTCTGCTTCAGATGTTGTGATGTTAGAGATGCCGGTAGGATTTGATTTCTTTGAGATAAGAATGTTGTTAGCATCAACTTCATATGTTGTGTTAAACAATTTGAGTTTACCGTAAACAACAACTTCGTCACCCACTTTGATATCGTCGATAGATTCAAACTTTGCACCTTCGAAAGAAAGACCTCCGTATACCATCAGTTCATTTTCTTCCTTCCCATCATCTGAAATGTAGTATGAAAGACTTCCGTAAGTTTCGTTCAAAGTTTCACTTGCTTTGCTGACGATACCTTTTACGTAAACCTTCTCACTCAAGCCTTTACCTGCTTCGATAAGTTCCTTTGCCTTAGCAACGGTATAAGCGGTTTCTGGAGTATTTGTGATGTCTACGATAGTAGGAGCATCTCCAACTTTGTAATATTCAACTTTGGAAACCTGTACTAAACCGTTAGAAGAGCCGCTTGCGCAATCGAATACTATCTTGTAGTAATTGTTTGCTGAAGCCTTTGTTGGTTTGAAAATCATGTCTCCATCTGTCAATTCAGGAGCAGAGATTTCTTCTGTGACATTTTTAAACTCAGCATCTGTAGCTACTTTTAGTGTAATGGAATTAACTTTGTCTTTTGTTAATTTGTCGATTGTTATGAGAACGTTGCTGATAGGCTTGTCAATAGCTGGAGATGTAATGGCTGCTACTGAGGCATTGCCCTTTCTGCCGCATCTAATATACTTCCAGTTGTTCCATTTGTTTGTGTTGAAATTCTCGATGGTCCATGAATCTGTCCCGATAGTTGCAACCCAAGTTTTTGTGTATGCAGAAATCTCTTTACCTGCTGTACCTTCATCTGGGAAAGTCAAAACTTTGTAAGGTTCTGCTGCAAATGTAATGCTTGCTACGAAAGCAAAGATTACTGATAATGAATAGCGTAAATACTTGTTCATAAGCTAATTAATTTAAGTTGTTAATAATAAGTTTTTTCATGTTACCATGATTATGTTGCAAAGATACAAAAAATAATTAGATGTCTTGTTAAGATAGTGTTAAATTGTTGAGCTTGTGGCTATTTTAGTAGATTTTAACGAGAAAAAGATGGAAAAATCAGGCGGCGGTGGATAGAAAGCTACTTTCAAAAACACTCTTCACTCTTCACAAATACACTGTAAACGGCTATTGTACAGTTGTTTAGGTGTGTGAAGAGTGGTAGCCTGCTCTTCACCACTCTTCACCACTTTTCACCCCTCATCTACAGTATCTTATGCTGGTGGAAATTTTGAGTACGTGTGAAGAGTTGTGAAGAGTTGTGAAGAGTGGACTACCACTCTTCACCTCTCGCAACCCCTGTGTTTATCGGGGTTTCAGGCTAATCTGTGAAGAGTGAAGAGTAAAAACGAAAGTAAGGTTTTTCACGAGCTAAACCACGCTTCCTGCAGCCGGAAAGCATATTCCGAATGGCGATGGTAGACCTCCCGAAATTTTTCTCCCGACGCATTATTTTGCGCCCGGAAATGGCAAAAAGTTGCCCCAGTTGAGGGCAATATTGTGCCATAGTTAGGCAATAAGTGGAATGAGCCTCTTTTTAACTCGTCAGGACTATCATGACGACTTCCCGGAGGCTTTCCTGCACCTCGTAAGTACCAAGAGAGCTAAAATCTTATTTGAACTATATCTCAAGTTCTTCCTGTTTAGACTTACTCAAGTTTCGCATGTAAGCCCCACACGCCCTGAACCAACGGTCACCGGCCGAAGGGAAAGGTAAAGGGCAGAAGTCCCTAGCTCAGGGCAGCGCCCTGGGTAATTACGGACGCAAACCTGTCGCCCTGTAAGGGCAAAAGCTTTAAAACTCCAGACAAAACATAAAGCTTTAGCCCTTACAGGGCGCCTTGCTGATTGCCATTATACCCAGGGCGATGCCCTGGGAGGGCACTGAAAAAGTAAAATCCACTTTCAGATTGAAAGTTAATGGCGGAGAAATCGTAGTTTTACCCTTCTTTTTCTGTCTAACATAGCCTTACTAAGGCGATTCGTGGAAGGAGAAGTTGTAAATCGTAAGCATTTTCCGTTTTGGTCCTTAAAAATGGGGACTTTTTCAGTGCCCTCCCTGGGCTAGGAGCTTTTAGGCCTTCAGCCCGTTCTTGAACCACATGCGAAAGTTCTGTTTTTTATTTAATCTTGGATAATTAATAGTTTGCTTATTAAGCTTAACTAGCATTTTATAGTTCATCACTATCATATTTCTTTATTTATTTATTGTTTTTGTACATTTCATCAAGTTTTTTAACCCACATCAAAGTGATGGTATCTTTTGGAGGGATATTGTAGATTTCAACCAAGACATTTCTTAGATCTTTGTAAGTGGTATCGTTAGGGTGATATTCATTCATAAGTAAACCATAGAAAATGTCTTCTTTTTTTAAATGCCCGCCAGATAATTCTTTAAGTAATTCATAATCTTTTATGCTTTTCTCTTTAATAATTGCAGATTTTATCTTGTTTATATTCCATTGAGGGACGACTGGTTGCTTTACTCCCAAATTCCATTCAAACTTAGGGCGTGCTTGAAAAATTCCCCCCAAGAACAAACCTATAATGATGCCTAAGGCAATATTATGCATATTTCTTATTTTGTCCATTTTATCTTATAAATTTCGTTTATCTTATTCTCATAGAATTTTGCTTTTCTCTGATTTCTTTCGAATAATATTCCTTTTTCGTAATATTCCTTTAATTGAAAACAAGAACTTGAACTTCCGTTTTTTGCCCCATACAATAAGTAATATCTCATCATTTCAGACAATAATAAAGTGTTGTTCTTTTTAAAATCTTTAATAGCGCCGAAAATATTATAAGAAGCTTCGGGATAAGAATATTTGTCTGCCATGATTAATGCATAATATAAGAGTTCTTTAGAACCATTATGAATACTTCCATAATGATATAAGAGTTCTGTATATGAATCTTCGTTTCCATATAGAAGAACAGAGTCTGAGGTAAGTTTAAATTCTACAGAATCCAATATGAATACATCTCTGCTATTGGTAACAATGTATTGCTCATCCGTTTTTGTTGTACTATTTTTAAGCAAAGAAGCATTAAAAAATGAAAGAGTAAATCCCAATAAAATACCTAATACAAGTTTTATTTTTTCCATACATTTATATGATTAGATAGTTCCTTTATTAAATTAAATTTTATTCTAGGGTATATAGAGCCAGGGTAGTCATATGTCCCATATGTCAATGATTTGATTTCTCTGCCAGTTTTAACAGCATCGGCAGATTGCATGACTGGCATCTGAGGTAATGCGTTGGTCATTGCCGTTAGCGTATATAGGACAGAGTGCTTGTTTCCCTCAGCATCATATACGTAACTAGCTTTCCTTCCATCGTTATATAATATTTTCTGTGGCAAGTTGTTGATGTCGTATGATATCGAGCTAATCCCCTTGTTCTTGTCCATCACCATGTTGCCATAGCTGAGGTTGGCACGATGATTATCATCCGCTCCAAATGTTGGAGCGGAGAGTATGATGCTGAGTGCTATAAATAATATCTTTTTCATGACTTCACTATATATACTTTTAAACTGTTGCCAAGTATGGAACATTCGAAGTTCCAAACTAAATTGCGAATAACGCAATTTACATGGCTTGTCGATTTTAGAACCTTTTCAAACTCATTTTTCTCTTCTTGTGAGAATTCATCCCATTGTATTATGTTTATGCTATCAACTAAAGCATCAAATGGGGAGTTGTATTCTTTCTCCACTAGGAAATCCCAATTCTTATAAAAAACAAATATTTTAAATAAAAATGAAGATTCGCAATTTTGCTCACGTTTAACGATATACAGTTCTATATGGATGCCATTTACTAGATATGATTCATGATAAAAATTCGTCATATAACTTCTGGCATTCATAACATATTGTTTAAATTCGCGCAAATCAAATTTTATATCTTCGATAAGTTTCGTCTTGGATTTAATACCAATATAAGGATAAGAAAGATGTTTTGCCCAACAGAGTAGAAGATTGTACTTGTTTTTACAAGATTTTAGTCCCACTCTTATATCTTGCTGCTCTCCAAATTCGGTTATAATTATATACTTTTCCATTGTGTAATTTCCTTTAGGGGTTCTACTATGATTTTCAATGAGCCCATATTTGTTGTCATCTTGCAAGCCATGCCAACAAAAACAAGCATCGGATTTTTACTTTACCAATCATAGGTTTGTTGTTTATTGTTATATTATGTGTAGCCAATACGATACTATCGTAATTTTGGCTTAGTATTTCGCTTGCAAATATAATAAAAAACGTAATGTATTTGCAGAACTCCTTATTAATTAAGAAAAATTTAACTTGTTTTTTTAGAAAATGGCTTTCATTCGTAAGCGTCTTCGCATTTTTCAGCATAAAAGTTTGGAAAGTACGCAAAATAGTGTTATTTTTGCACAAAGAAACAAATAAAAATAATAGATTATGAGAAAAAACGTATTACTGATTGGAGCCATGCTGATGGCTTCCATGTCTATGATGGCGCAGACCAAGGGGGGCGGCATCAGTCAGTCTGCTCTTCAGCAGATGGAGAAGAACCATGCATGTGCTGCACACAAGGCTCTCTTTAATGCTGTTGCTAACAACAATATCGATGACCTGGTAAAGAATCATGCCAATGAGGCTCCTGTTGATACCCATTTCAGCATCGAGACTCCTTCTCAGAGCATTCATAATCAGAAGAGTTCGGGCCGTTGCTGGATGTTCAGCGGCTTCAATGTGCTCCGTTCTAACTTTGCTGTCAACGACAAGCAGGGTAGAGTGGTAGAGTATTCTCAGGATTATCTCTTCTTCTACGACCAGTTGGAGAAGGCTAACCTCATGCTTCAGGGTGTCATCGACCTCGGTAAGAAGAGCATCGAGGATCCTCAGGTGCAGTTCTTCTTCAAGAACCCTCTCAACGACGGTGGTACTTTCTGTGGCGTTGCCGACCTGGCTAACAAATATGGTCTCGTGCCTATGAGTGCTCAGCCTGAGACTTTCTCCAGCAACAATACTTCCAAGATGAGCCGCCTTATCAGCAGCAAGCTCCGTGAGTATGGTTTGGAACTCCGCAAGATGGTGGCTCAGGGAAAGAAACCTGCAGCTATTCAGGCTCGTAAGACCGAAATGCTGGCTCAGGTTTATCGCATGCTCAGCCTTACTTTGGGCGAGCCTGTAAAGGAATTCACTTATGCTTTCCGTGATAAGGATGGCAAGCAGATTGGTGAGGCTAAGAAGTATACTCCTAAGAGTTTCTATGAGGAGACGGTTGGTAAGGATCTCAACGGCACCTTCATCATGGTGATGAACGACCCACGCCGTCCTTATCACAAGACATACGAGGTAGAATACGACCGTCATACCTATGATGGTCATAACTGGAAGTACCTGAACCTGCCTATGGAGGAGATAGCCCAGCTCGCTATCGCTTCCCTGAAGGATGGTCATAAGATGTATTCAAGCTATGATGTGGGCAAGCAGCTCGACAGAAAGCGTGGCTATCTGGCTCTCGATAACTTCGACTATGGCAGCCTCTTCAATACAACATTCCCAATGAACAAGGCTGACCGCATCGCTACTTTCGATAGCGGTTCTACTCATGCCATGACTCTGACTGCGGTAGATCTCGATGCTGCCGGAAAGCCTGTGAAGTGGAAGGTGGAGAACAGCTGGGGTGCTGACAATGGTTTTGGTGGATGCTTCATCATGACCAACGATTGGTTCAACGAGTACATGTTCCGCCTGGTAGTAAACAAGAAGTATGCTTCTGAGCAGCTCTTGAAGGAATTCGACCAGAAGCCAACCATGCTGACTCCAGATGATCCTCTGTTCCAGTTGGAAGACTAATAATAAGAATATTCAAAGCCATATATGGTGTATCATGCGCCATATATGGCATATTGTTTCTAGTAATCAACATAGAATTAGGTATAGATGAATAAGCGGGAAGTTTTTGGGCATTTTTTCAAATCATATTATGGTCGATTATATTATTATGCGCTGCAACTTCTGAAAGATGAGGAGGCAAGCCGAGATATCGTGAGTGGCGTTTTTGCTCACGTATGGGAGAATTTCGACTCCTATGACATGCAAACCTTACCAGCCTTCTTGCTTAAAACCGTGAAAAATAAGTGTTTAGACTATCTTCGGCATACAGCTGTTCATGCACAATATGCCGATTACTATCTTCATGCAGTAGATCAATGCTATGAAGATAATGATATCCAGAAAGAACGTCAGCAGCAAGTAGAAGAAATGTTGGATTTGTTACCGGATACTACTCGTCATGTTTTGGAAGAATGTTATCTTAACCATAAGAAATATCGGGAAGTAGCAGATGAGATGAATGTCTGTCAGGAAACGGTCAAGCGCCATATCATAAAGGCCTTGAAACTGTTAAGAGAACATTATCATCAAATAAAAACTTGAAAATAATCAAAAGAATCTCAATTGGGGTTGTTACTATTTTGGTAGGTAAAACGTATTATTTTTAGTAAAGAAATAGAAATATGATGAAGCAAACAGATATTTTTAATGATGAGAGTTTACAGAATGACATCCAAGACTTGGTTGCCATAGAACAGGCTATGATACGAAAAACATATCCTCTGCCAAACCTTGACAAGGAGTTGGAGAAGATAGTAGGCAAAGAAAATTCGGATGCCGAAGAGCCTGTGAAACATCAATATCCGATGATGAGAATGCTGATGAGTGCTCTGATGGGCGCTGCTGCTATGTTGGCGATAGTTTTTGTATGGCAGTGGGTGAGCTCCAGGCAGACTATTGATGAAGCTACCGGAAATCGGATAACGCAAAATGTATCTTCTGAACAAGGTATGACAATGCTTCAGACTGCAGATGGTGAGATGATTACTCTGACACTGGCTGATGGCACTGAAGTAAAGCTCAATAGTAATAGTAAGATTACTTATCCCCACTGCTTTAAGGGAGCAGAGCGTATGGTGCATCTTGAAGGAGAAGCATTCTTCAAGGTAAGGCACGACAGTAAGCGTCCTTTTGTGGTGGATGCAGGTGGTGTCTTGACCAAGGACTTGGGTACTTCTTTTAATATCAAGGCTTATCAGGGTAGTGACTGTAAAGTGACTTTGGTTGAGGGAAAGGTGGAAGTCCTGGCAAAGAACAGTCAGCATAAACCTGTGACATTGAATCCGGGACAGCAATATTCCTTAAGTGCAAAGGAGACTGTTTCTGGGCAGATAATTAATGTAAATACGGATGAAACTACCGCATGGGCAGATGGTGTGCTCTATTATCACGACCAGACTTTGGAATACATCTTGGATAATCTTGCAGCATATTATCAGAGTAAGGTGGTATTTAGAAATCCTGCAGTCAAAACCAAGCATCTCGATTTCTCCGCAGATAAGAGTGGCAGTATAGAGGATGCTATAGGACTCTTGAATAATCTGGGAGTTGCAAAGGTTAGTTTTAAGGGAAATACTATATATATAGAATAAGGTGTTTAAGTAAATCTTGATGTATCGTCACATCGACATTTTTGGGAAATTATAATTCCTGAAAATGCCGATGTTTTAGTTTTATTTGTAAGAAAACAAACTTTTTTCATTATTTTTTGAAAGTAGATGTTACCGATTCGCTGTCAGAAACGTATTTTTATTATAGTATTAACGAAAAAGAGAGAAATATGAAAGAAATAAAATGTGTATTCATGTTTGCTGTCCTGACTTTATGGATGGCATTGCCTGTAGGAGCACAGAATGCAAAGAGAGGCATCACGATGTCGCTCGTTAATGAGTCTTTGGCTTCTGCATTGAGAAAAGTACAGCAGGAGTCGGATTATAAGGTGAGTTTTGTGATAGAGGACGTAAATCCCTATACCACAACGGTTCATCTGAAGAATGCTTCTGTCTCAACTGCCGTAAAGCAGATTTTACATGGTAAACCTTTCACTTACTCAGTAAGTGGTAAGTTTATTACCGTCAAGAAGGTTTTGCAACATAAAACTGCAGCTGAAGCTACAGATAATGGAGCTGCCATCCGCCCCCTCTCAGGAACAATTACCGATGAGGATGGAGAACCTATGATTGGCGCTTCTGTTGTAGTGCCTGGCAGTCCTTTTGGAACCGTGACTAATACGGATGGTAATTTTGAGTTTTATATTCCTAAAGGATGTCATGAGGTTACGGTTTCGTTTGTCGGTATGAATGACCAGAAGGTAAAGGTGGCTGGTAGGGATCATGTGAAGATTGTGATGTCTGAAAATAAGACCATACTTGGTGAAGTGGTTGTAACGGGTTATCAGACAATCTCTAAGGAGCGTGCAACCGGTGCTTTTACCAAGGTAACAGCTGATGAACTGAAAGACAAGAGGTTGGGTAATCTCTCTACTGTGCTGGCTGGCGAGGTTGCCGGATATAATGACGGCATGATTCGTGGCGTAACCACGATGAATGCCTCTGCTTCTCCTCTCTATGTCATAGATGGCTTTCCAGTAGAGAAAACTAAGTTGACCGGCAATGGAACTGGTGATATTACCGAGGAAATCCCTGATTTGAATATGGATGATATTGAGAGTATTACTGTTCTTAAAGATGCTGCTGCTGCTTCCATCTATGGTGCTCGTGCTGCCAATGGTGTCATTGTCATCACTACCAAGAAATCGGCAGCTAAGGGTAAGACCAATGTCTCTTTCAATGCTTCTCTTACCTGGCATCCTTATTCTTATTATACAGATTATCTCGCCAATTCTTCTCTTGTTATTGACTTGGAGAAGGAGTGGGCTGCGCAGAATCCGAATCTTGCAGGCAATGGAGCTAAGGTATACGCTCAGAATATGTTGGATCAGAAAATCTATACGAGCGCGGGTATCTGCAATATCTTGAATTATTATGCAGGCAATATCTCTGAGTCAGAAATGAATGCTAAACTGACAGATTTGGCTGGAAAAGGTTATAACTACTATGACCAGATGAAGAAGTATGCTAAGCGCGATCCGTTGTATCAGCAGTATAATATGAATATTGTAAACAACTCGGTGAATAATCTCTTCAAGGCTTCGGTCACTTATAAGTATAATACCCTTGAAGATAAGTATTCCAATAATCAGAGTTTAGGTATCAACCTTACCAATACTTCTCATTTCACAAAATGGCTTTCTTTGGATTTAGGTGCTTACCTAAAGGTGGGTGAGGATCAGACACAGAACTACAATGTCCTTTCTCCTGGATATTCTGTTTTGCCATACGATAATTTAGTGAATGCTGATGGCTCTTGTTATACCAAGCCGATGAGTGAGAGATATGATGCAAGTACTTTGGCTATCTATCAGAAGTATGGTCTTTATAATATGGATATCACTCCTTTGGAAGAGCTGGATCGTCAGATTACCACCAACAAGGAGTTGGCTTTACGAACTTTTGCCCGTCTGAATGTACAGATTCTGCCCTGTTTGAAGTATGCTGCTTCCTTCCAGTACGAACGAGCTTCATATCGTGGTGAAAACTGGGCTGATAAAGCTTCTGTGCAGGTTCGGGGTGTGGTAAACGGGTATGCAACCGATAATGGTGATGGCTCTGTCAATTATGTGATTCCTTATGGGGATATCCTGGTTCGTTCAGACCAATATACCTCTGCTTATAACTTCCGTCAGCAGTTGAGTTTTGATCAGACTTTCAAGGATGTTCACAGCGTAACTGCTATTCTGGGCACGGAAACCATCCAGAACAAGCAGGAATTGCATCGAGACAAACTGTTTAACTATGATTCTCAGATGTTAACATCCAATATGGTGAATAATGCTGATTTGTTGAAAGGTATAGCGGGTGTGCTGGGATATAAATCTATGACCGCGACTGATTTGTCTGCTTCTTATGAGAATGTAAACCGTTATGTTTCGGTATATGGTAATGCTGCTTATACTTACGATGACCGTTATAGCTTGACTGGTAGTTTACGATGGGACCGCTCTAATCTCTGGGGAACCAGTTCGAAGTTTCAGAACAAGCCTATCTGGTCGGTAGGTGCCAGTTGGATTATCAGTAAGGAGAAGTTCTTCCACGCAGATTGGGTCAATTATCTGAAACTCCGTGTTTCTGATGGTATTGCCGGTAACGTATCTAAGAATTCTGCCCCTTATATGGTGGCAAGCTATAATAATAACGGGCATGTGGGAGGTACACAGGGATATGTGCAGTCGCGTGCCAATCCGATGCTGAGCTGGGAGAAAACCAATACCTTTAATATAGGTATCGATTTCTCGCTCTTTAAGAACCGACTCAATGGTACTGTAGAGTATTACGACAAGAAGGGTACCGACCTCCTGGCTTCTTCCATGGGTGTACCTACTGAAGGTTGGGGCTACAGCACCTATACCATCAACAATGGCGAGATGTACAATCGTGGTGTAGAAATTTCCCTGAGTGGTGAGGTTCTGCGTACCAGGGATTTCTCATGGAGAGCCAATATGACTTATGCTTATAATAAGAATGAGGTGACTTATGTAAATGTAAAGGCGCCGGTTTATGTTCTTCAGTTGGATTACCCTTCGGCTTATCCTATTATCGGCAACGAATATAATGCAATCTATGGCTATAAGTGGGCTGGATTGAGTGAAGAAGGATTGCCACAGGTGTATAATGAGAATGGTGAGAAGGTAACTAATCAGCCAACGACATTGGATGCCATCTCTTACATGGGTACTACCACTCCTAAGTATAGTGGATCTTTCGGAACCAGTATCAGCTACAAGGATTTCGATTTCAGTATGCAGTTCCTTTTTGCGGGTGGTCATAAGATGCGCAATGCCAATCCTGCTTTCCTCACTTGCAGTTTTTCCAGCGTAGGATATATCTCCAATATTGCGGGAGCTAGTGCCGGACTTGCTAATCGTTGGCAGAAACCAGGTGATGAGGCTTATACCAATGTGCCAAAGGCTGTTTTTGCCGAAAGTGGTTTGTCAGCATCTTCTTTGTATAGTACTTATTTTTATTCTGATATCAATATCCTTGATGCCAGTTATATTCGTCTGAACAACATTTCTCTGGCTTATCATTTGCCAAAGTCGCTGTGCCGTTCGCTTTATATGCAGAGTGCCCGTGTTCAGGCTAATGTGGAGAATCCGTTCTTCTGGGCAAAGACCAAACAGGCTAAGTACCAGCTGGGTGGTTATAATGCCACCAACTATGTGTTAGGCATTTATCTCAACTTTTAAATAATGAAGAAAATGAAACAGAAATTAGTATATATGGTGTTGTTGCTGGGCATGGTTATGGGACTTGCCTCTTGCGATAACTATCTCAATATAGAACCAAAGGGCAAACGCATCCCTAAGTCGCTCGCCGACTATGAGGCTTTTCTCCGTTACGAGTATGGTACTCATCGCATGCCGGTTTTGCAAACGTGCTATTTGCTTAATGATGAATATCTCACCAATTCGTATGCCAGTTATTATCCGATGTATAAGGCTAACTACAATTGGGAGGAGGAAACCGATCGTGCCTATTGGAACTCTGCAGATGAGAGTACTTATTATGTGGCTTATGGCACTATCAATACCTGCAATCTGATATTGGAAGATGTGCCTAATACAACAGAAGGTACTGAGAAAGAAAAGGCTGAGGTGATGGCATATGCCAGAGTGTTGCGTGCGATGAACTATTTCAATCTCGCTAATTATTATGCTGATACCTACGAGCCTTCAAATGCTGCCAGTAAGTTGAGTGTGCCTCTGATTACAAGCAGTCTTCAGAATGCTCCTTATCATCAGGCCACCATTCAGGAAATCTATGAATTCATTTTGAATGATTTGAACACGTCGGTAGCTGATCTTCCAGATATGGGTACCACGCTCCTCCATCCGGGCAAGGGAGCTGCCTATGCTATGTTGGCACGTACCTATCTTCAGATGATGAACTATGAAAAGGCGTTGGAGTTTGCTGATAAGGCTCTTGCCATTAATGATAAGTTGGTTGATTGGGTTGGATTCTATAATGATAATAAGGGTGTGATAGGCCAAGAGGGTGTTTATCCTTCTTTGAAAACGCCATTGGGATTTGATAGCCAGGACTGTTATAATTTCAATTATGCCGATAATAGTTCCAACTATGCATCTGCGATATTCAAGATACCGGTAAATCGTGCTGCCGGATTCGAAGAGGGAGATGCTTATTTCTTGAGCAATTGGAAACTAAGAACGATGGGTGCAGAAACTTATTATCAGGGGTTGACCAATGGCTATATCAATCTTGCTGGTATGAGAACCGTGGAGCAGTATCTTATCAAGGCTGAATGCTTGGCTCGTAAGAAACAGTTGACAGATGCTATGGATGTGCTCAATGAGGTGCGTAAGACATATATCCTTCCAGAGAAATATCAGCCACTATCGGCGTCCTCTGTGGCAGAAGCTATCCGGTATATACGTCAAGCAAAGGATAATCAACTTATCTTCTCTATTGTGCCGTTTGGCGATGCTCGTCGCTTAAATGCTGAAGGTACCTATGCCCGCACGCTGACAAAAGAGATAGATGGCAAGCAGATAAGTCTTGCTCCATCCTCTCATCTCTGGACCTTCCCATTCCCTAAGGGAGCCATTGATAATCCTGGCAACGGAAGTTTCGTACAGAATGTGGAGAAGTAATGAACGTTAAAATAAATCTTTCTAGTAATTGTACAAATATGATTTTTAAAAAAACAATTTTCTCATTGGCATTGGCGCTCATCTCTGTGATGAGTGCTCATGCTCAGAATGCAGACGAGTGTATCATTGATGCAATCTTGAATGGTGTGCCTGATGGTACGGAAATGGAAGCCGTCCTGGCTGCTACCCATCGTAATGAGAAACCTCTCGCTAAAGGTGTGGTAAAGGGTGGAAAACTTACTTTAACCATCCCTGTTACAGAGGCTCGTTTTATCGGTGTCGGTCCAAGAAACGGTGTTTTCACTTTTAGTCTGATGACCAAAGGTGGCGAAAAAGTGCAGGTGTCTCTCGATGCCAAACCCATCAATGATGGGGTGAACACAGGTTTTTATACCAGCAATGTAAAGATTTCTGGCAGTGCTATGAACGATGAATATCAGACAAAAATCGGTTCAGTGAGGGATATGCTTGATAAGATGTATAAGGATATAAACGATAAGCATAAAAAAATGATTGCAGAACAGAGCAAGGCTTACCAGGCAAAGGATAAAGCTAAGATGAAAGTTTTGGAAGATAGTGACGAGAGAAAAGAGATGGCTACCGAACAGAAGAATTTCTTTGATACGGTAGAGTCTTCTTATGGAAAGTTGTATTCAGACAACAAGGATTCCTGGTGGGGACCTTTCGCCATGCTTTGTACCTTGAACTATTTCACCAAGGAAAACTCCAAGGAATGGAATTCGTTCTCAGAAACTGCTAAGAATAGCTTCTATGGAAAGTTGCTCAACGAGCAGATTAATCCAAAGGGACTTACAGGTGAGACTTTGCCTCAGTTCGAACTCCAGCAAGTTGATGGTTCTAAGGTGAGCATGGCTTCTTGTGTAAAGGGAAAGAAGTATTATCTGGTTGATTTCTGGGCTTCATGGTGTGGACCTTGCCGCAAGGAAATTCCTAACCTCAAAAAACTTTATGAACTGTATAAAGGAAAGGGACTGGAAATAGTAAGTGTTTCTATCGATAAGAATGAAACTGCTTGGAAGAAAGCGCTTGCTGAGGAGAAACTTTCTTGGCCTAACGGACTTGACCGTGCCGGTATAGCTGATTCTTATAAGGTAAAGTTCATTCCTGCCATCTTCCTGGTAGATGGTACTACAGGTGAGTGTATTGCTGAGAATATCCGTGGTACGGAATTGGCTGCAAAGTTGGCTGAACTATTCTCGAAATAAGATATTTAGACGAAAAGTTTGGCTAAAGTGCTCCATTTATATAAAGATAAACCGTATTTTTTCGATAATATCGTGAAATACGGTTTATTTTTTGTATTTTTGTACCCGAAATAATGGTAAGAACGTTATTTATATAAAAGCTATATAGATTATGTTAGAGAAAAGTAAGCGTGAGCGCATCATTGCGCTCGTTAATAAAGAGGTGGTTCCTGCCATCGGCTGTACCGAACCGATGGCTGTGGCACTATGTACAGCCAAGGCTGCTACTACATTGGGCAAGCGCCCTGAACGTATTGAAGTTCTTCTGAGTCCTAATATGCTCAAGAATGCGATGGGTGTCGGCATTCCTGGCACGGGTATGATCGGTTTGCCTATCGCCGTATCGCTGGGTGCGCTCATCGGAAAGCCTGAATATCAGCTGGAAGTGTTGAAAGACCTCACTCCCGACAGTCTGGAGCAGGGCAAACAATATATCAAGGATGCGGATATCAACATCAAACTGAAGCAGGGTGATGTGGATAAACTCTATATCGAAATCATCTGTCATGCCGGTGAAGACCAGGCTACGGCAATTATTTCCGGTTCGCATACCAACTTTGTTTATGCTGAGCGCAATGGCGAAGTGGTATTCGATAAGCGTGGTGGTACTGCCGGTGATGAGGCTGATGATGACATCCAACTCAATTTCCCGATGGTTTACGAGTTTGCTACAACAGCTCCGCTCGATGAGATTTCTTTCATCCTCAAGACCAGGGAATATAATATGAAGGCTGCCGAACTGAGTATCAAGGGCAACTATGGACATTGTCTCGGTAAGACAATGGATCGCCCTTTGAGTCATGGCATCTTCGGTAATAACATCTTCTCTCACATCATCTCCAGTACCGCTTCAGCTTGCGATGCCCGTATGGGTGGAGCCATGATTCCGGTGATGAGTAATAGCGGTAGCGGCAATCAGGGAATCTGTGCTACCAACCCTGTTGTGGTATATGCTCTGGAGAATGAGAATACTGAGGAAGAAATGATCCGTGCCTTGATGCTCAGTCACTTGACGGCTATCTATATCAAGCAGAGCTTGGGAAAACTCTCAGCTCTATGTGGTTGCGTGGTAGCCAGTACGGGCAGCAGTTGCGGTATCACCTATCTGATGGGTGGCGATTATACCCGTATCTGCAATTCTGTCAAGAATATGGTGGCAAACCTTACAGGTATGATTTGCGATGGTGCCAAACCTAGCTGTGCCTTGAAGATCTCTTCGGGTGTCAGTACCGCCCTGCTTTCCGCTCTTCTTTCGATGGAAGGCAAATGCGTGACATCGGCAGAGGGCATCGTAGATGATGATGTGGATAAATGTATTCACAATCTTACAAGTATCGGTGCCGATGCGATGAGAGCAACCGACGATATGGTGCTTGATATCATGACACATAAATAATGAAGAGTGTCTTTTTTACATTCTTTATCAAAAGGCTCGCAAGAAACACCTCTTGCGAGCCTTTTTTGATTGTTTTTTGGGGCTATTTTACTTAAAAAGATTTAAAAAACTGACATTTGTTGCCTTAAAATCTTAACCGTATTGAAAAATAACGTATCTTTGCAACAGCTAACTGAAATATAAAAATATAACGTAATAAATAAGAAACCAAATAACAAATTTTTAAACTCTATCTTATGATAAGACAACTATTCACAGTAAGTACTATGATTATGGCTCTTGGAATGGCTCCAGCCCAGGCTTATGGGGGAACTCGTATCCAGGAAACTAATCAGTCCAAAGATGGACAATGCACTGGTACCATTATCGACCCTACAGGGGAGCCTGTAATTGGTGCTACAGTCACAGTTAAGGGAAAGCAAGGTGGAACCATCACCGATTTCGATGGTAAGTTTGCTCTTTCTGATGTTAATCGTGGCGCAACTATCTGTATCAGCTACATTGGCTTCGAACCAGTGGAGATGGTATGGAAGGGCGGTGAAATCAATTTGACCATGAAGGAAGACAGCAAGACTCTGAATGAGGTCGTTGTTGTCGGTTTCGGTACTCAGAAGAAGGTAAACCTCACTGGTGCCGTTTCTACCGTTGATTCCAAGACTCTCGGCGCTCGCCCAGTCAACTCTGTTGTTGATGCTCTTCAGGGTGCAGTAGCCGGTATGAACTTCTCTACACCAGAAAGCGGTGGTACTCTTAATTCAACCAAGTCTTTTAACATCCGTGGTACAGGTACTATCGGTGCCGGTTCTTCTGTATCTCCACTCGTGCTCATCGACGGCATGGAGGGCGATATGAACGCACTCAACCCACAGGACATCGAGAACATTTCTGTATTGAAGGATGCTTCTGCTTCTTCAATCTACGGTTCACGTGCTGCCGGTGGTGTAATCCTTATTACTACCAAGAGTGGTAAGAAGGGTAAGGCTTCTATTAACTACAACAACTCTTTCCGTTTTGATTCTCCACTCAACATGCCGGAGATGATGGACTCTTACACATGGGCTAAGTACATGAATGATGCTTCTGTTGCTAGTGGTGCAGGTATCTGGTTTACAGATGAAAAACTCGAGCAAATCAAGAAGGCTCAGAGCGATCCTACCATGCAGAAGATGTTCAAGAACAGCAACAACCGTTGGGAGGTTTGGGACAATACGCCACTCTTGCCTATTGGTAATACCGACTGGCTCAAGGAGCAGTTTGGTACCAGCTTCTCTCAGGAGCATACCTTGAGTATCAATGGTGGTGATGATCGTTTGCAGTACTATGTATCTGGCAACTATCTCAACCGTGGTGGTCTCCTCCGTCATGGTGATGATAGTATGCAGCGCTATACTATGACAGGTAAGATCAATGCACAGATAACCAAATGGTTGCGCATGACCTACAATACCCGTTTCTCACGTCAGGACTTCGATTCTCCTGGTGATTTGATCAATGGTACAGATGTGTTCTTCCACAATATGTGCCGTTATTGGCCTATTTTGCCAACTACCGATCCTAATGGTAACTGGTTGCCAGAGTCTTATATCGGACGTCTTAAGAATGGTGGCCGTGCCAAGAACCAGGCAGACCGTCTCGCACAGCAGCTTTCTTTTGTTGCAACACCTGTAAAGGGCCTGACTCTCAATGCTGAGTTGAACTATCGTATTGTTACACAGTTCAATCACCGTGACTGGCAGACCACATACGGCTACGACTGCGATAATAATCCATACGTAGATAGCAACGCCACATCAAGCGTCTATGAGTATTCATTTAAGTCAAACTATTTCAACCCTAACCTCTTTGCAGAGTACAGCCATTCGTTTGGCGATCACAATATGAAGGTAATGGGTGGTTTCCAGAGTGAGTGGTTCCGTCAGCGCAATATCACAGCGCGTCAGAACGGTATCATGTCTGGTCTTCCTACTCTCGATACAACAACCACCAAGCCAAGTGTAGGTGGTGCATATAACTCATGGACTACAGCCGGTTTCTTCGGTCGTATCAACTACGATTATGCAGGCCGTTACCTCTTCGAGGCTAACCTCCGTTATGATGGATCTTCACGTTTCCTCCGCGAGAACCGTTGGAACTTCTTCCCATCATTCTCTGCAGGTTGGAACATTGCCCGTGAGAAGTTCTGGGAGCCATTGACTGATTACGTAAACACATTGAAGCTCCGTGCTTCTTGGGGTCAGTTGGGTAACCAGAATACAGACAACTGGTATCCTTTCTATCCAACCATCAGCTTCTCTTCTCAGGGTGGCAACTGGTTGATTAATGGCGCTAAGCCAAATATCGCTAAACAGCCAGATCTCGTATCTTCTACTCTTACATGGGAGAAGAGCCGTACATGGGAAATCGGTCTCGACTGGGGTGCTTTCAATAACCGCCTGACCGGATCGTTCGGCTATTATCAGCGCAAGACATTCGACATGGTAGGTCCTGCTCCTGAGTTGCCTGTTATCCTCGGTGCCAATCCTCCTAAGGTGAACAACCTTGATATGACATCTAAGGGTTGGGATCTCCAGATTGGTTGGCGTGATGTAATCGGTGAGGTAAGCTATGGTGCATCTCTCGTATTGAGTGATAACCAGGTGGTCATCGACAAGTATCCTAACCCATCCAAGAACCTCGGTTCATACTACGAAGGTGCTAAGCTCGGAGACATCTGGGGTTATACCACAATCGGTATCGCACAGAGCCAGGAGGAGATGGATGCACACCTTGCTAAGGTTGACCAAAGTGCTCTCGGAAGCGGCTGGACTGCTGGTGATATCATGTATGCCGACCTCGACGGTGATGGTAAGGTAAATACTGGCGAGAATACAGCCAACAAGCCTGGTGACAGACGCATCATCGGTAACTCTACTCCTCGTTATAACTTTGGTTTGAATCTTGATGCAGCTTGGAAGGGCTTTGATATCAAGGTGTTCTTCCAGGGTACACTCAAGCGAGACTACGCTGCAGGTGGTGCCGTATTCTGGGGTGCTATCGGTCAGGGTAAATGGCAGGCTACCGGTTTCAAGTTCCACGAGGATTACTGGCGTGAGGATAACAAGGGTGCATACTACCCACGTGCTGACTGGGGTGGTGGCCGCAACATCAAGACTCAGACCCGCTATCTGCAGAATGCAGCTTATGGCCGTTTGAAGAACCTCACCATCGGTTACACCTTGCCAAAGACTATCACAAGCAAGGCTTACATTGAGAATCTTCGCTTCTTCGTATCTGGAGAGAACCTCTTCACCATCACTAACTTCACAGAGGCAGGTGATCCAGAGCTGATTGGAGCAGGTTATGGCCATGAGATTGGTAAGACATACCCATTGTCTAGAACCTACTCATTTGGTCTTAGTGTAACATTCTAACTTATCATTTAGATTATAGAAAGGAAACAATTTATGAAAATTAAATATATTTCAATGCTCTTATTGGGCGCGACGCTCGGTCTGACAAGTTGCGATGACTATCTTGACAAGGAGCCTGAAAGCAACGTGACACCTGCGTCTTATTTCACAAGCGCAGACGACCTGGCTGCCTACACCGTGAATCTCTATGGTGTATTGACAAGTATCAATCCGGGTAGCTATGGTATGAGTACCTTTGCTTACGATAATGATACAGATAACCAGGCGGGAACCGGTTATTCTAACCGTTGGGTTCCTGGAAACTGGAAAGTAGGTCAGAGTGGCGGTGCCTGGGATTTCGGCAACATCCGTTCGGTGAACTATTTCTTAGACCAGGTAGTGCCAAAGTTCGAGGCTAAGCAGATTGGCGGTAATGAGAGTCATGTACGCCACTATATTGGTGAGGCATACTTCCTCCGTGCTTACCTTTATTTGGACAAGTTGCAGTCTCTTGGCGATTTCCCTATCGTGCTCACAGCGCTTCCTGATGACAAGGAGACTCTTGTTGAGGCTTCAAAGCGCCAGCCACGTTATAAGGTAGCTCAGCAGATTCTCGATGACCTTGACAAGGCGCTCGGTCTTCTGATGGAGTCAGCCCCTGGTGGCAAGAACCGCATCTCTCGCGATGCAGCCCTCCTGCTCCGTTCCCGTGCAGCCCTCTTTGAGGCTACATGGGAGAAGTATCACAAGGGTACAGCGTTTGTGCCAGGTGGTCCAGGTTGGCCAGGCAAGGCTGAGGATATCCAGGGCTTTGACATCGATTCTTCCATCAATCACTTCCTCGATGAGGCCATGAAGTCTTCTAAGGAATTGGGTGATAAGCTCGTTGACAACCTCGTAGAGAATACGGATACTCCAGAGGGACAGAATGCAAGCTTGGCAAGTATCAATCCTTACTACACCATGTTCTGTGATAAGGATATGAGCGGCTATAGCGAGGTTTTGATGTACCGTGCTTTCGATAAGGACAAGGCTAACGTAACTCACAACATCCAGATGCAGCTCCAGCGTAATGGTGGTGGTACTGGTTGGACACGTGGATTGGTTAACTCATTCCTCATGCGCAACGGCCTTCCTATCTATGCAGCAGGTTCAGGTTACAACCCTGAGTGGGAGAACCAGGGCATCAAGGCTACTCTCCAGGATCGTGACTCTCGTATCCAGATATTCACCAAGATGGATGGTTCTGTAGAGAACTATACAAGTGATGGTGCTAATACCGTTGATCTCTCTTGGACAGTAAAGGGTAACAATGAGACTCGTATCGTTACCGGTTATGCTGTGAAGAAGGGTAAGAACTATGATGTTCTGCAGCAGCTCAACCACGACTATGGTCAGAGTGGTAGCATTGTATTCCGTGGCACAGAGGCTCTCCTCAACTACATGGAGGCTTCCTGGTTGAAGAACAACAGCATCGATGCTACAGCTGATAAGTACTGGCGTGCTCTCCGCACCCGTGCCAAGGTAGATCCTGATTACAACAAGACAATCGCAGCTACCAACATGCAGGAGGAGGCTAAGTGGGACTTCGGTGCTTACTCTCATGGTCAGTTGGTTGATGCTACTACTTACAACATCCGTCGTGAGCGTCGTGATGAGTTCATCGGTGAGGCTTCCCGTTGGGAGGACTTAATCCGCTGGCGTGCTTGCGACCAGGTAAACGGTTACCAGATTGAAGGTATGAAGTACTGGGGTACTGTTTACGAGGGCACATGGCGCGATGGTGATACCGACCTCGCTAAGGTTGATGTTGAAGGTGGTAAGGGTAATATCAGTAGTAAGGACGTTAGTGGTGACTACATCCGTCCATACCAGATTTCTAAGATTAACAATCAGGTATTTGATGGTTATCACTTTACTCCTGCTCACTATCTGTCTCCTATCGCACAGAGCGTATTCCGTCAGACTGCAGCGGGTGACCAGACCGATCTTACTACATCTGTTGTTTACCAGAACCCAGGATGGCCATTGATTGCTGGTCAGGGTGCAACTGACGTTAAGTAAAGCGTGAAAACGTATTCAAGCTTATGTCTTGAACTCAAGACATAAGATACTAAAAAAGAGGGTGTGTCATAAGTTAATGATTCACCCTCTTTTTGTTGGAATATTACTGATATGTTGTTGAAAAACATAGTATATGTTGTTGAGAAAGTTAGTATCTTCGGTCGCACAACAGCTGTTGTGCGCTTGCATAGCAGCTGATATGCGCATGCACAACAAGTGATGTGCATGCGGTGGTCAACTGTTATGCGCCAACTATTATCCAGACTTATGACACACCCTCTTTATACTTTGAGCTTTATACTTTGAGCTTTGAACTTTGAACTTTGAACTTGAACCAGTAAAACTAATCATAAAGTTCAATGTTCCAAGCTCAAAGTTCAATGTCTTTATACGAGTGTTGCAACGATTTCCTCACGGGTACCTGGCAACATGTCGATGACAGGAATCTCTGGCATGGTGTAGCAACCTGGCTGGAGACGGAATGAAGCGCGAGCCACGTTAACCAATACCTGAGCGGTGAGGGCAGGGTTGTTGATGCTCATGTTGAACTCGAAGCGCTGGTTCTGGGTCTTGCCAGATACACCCTTGCGAACGAGGTTCACACCGTGACCCATATCCTTTACATCATCTACTGATGCTACGGCGAATACGTGAGTCTCATCGTGAGCGAAGTAAGGGTCAGCCTTGATCTCTGCAGTCACATCCTCAAGCTTGGCGCCTTCCTCAAGTTCTACATATACCATACGGCGGTGGATACCCTCACCCAATGGGATGGTTACAGAGAGCGCTTCCTTGACACCCTTCTTGCTACGAACGCAAACTGAGTGTCCCATGCTCATACCAGGACCGAAGTTGGTATAAGTCAATCCCTTTGGAGCCAGACTTTCCATCAATACACGTACGATAGAGTCTGAACCAGGATCCCAACCGGCTGAGATTACGCTCACCTTGCCAGCCTTCTTGCAGTTCTCCATCTGCTTGGTGCGGTAGTCGAGGATGCTGGTGTGGATATCGAAACTATCTACGGTGTTGATGCCGAGTGCAACGATCTTCTCTGCATACTCAGGGCAAGAACGGGTAGGAGTAGCGAGGATAGCAACATCTACATCCTTCAACTTGGTGATGTCATCTACTACCTCATAGTTAGCCAACTCAGCTGGTTTGTCCTTAGCACCCTGGCGACGAACGATACCTGCAATCTCGAAATCTGGAGCGGCTTCGAGAGCTTCTACTGTAAACTTACCGATATTGCCGTAACCTACTACGGCTGCTCTAAACTTTTTCATTTGATGTATTTATTTCTTTTATATTGTTGTTTATTTTGAATAATTCCTTCTAGATATCTATTTCCGGTTGCAAAAGTATAGCTTTTTCTTGAAATACGTGACGTTTTAATAGATTTTTAACTCATAAAACTTGCAAAAGGTAATAAAATCATAGTTTCTAGGTAGAATGACGGGGGAATTGTAAGGGTTCTAGAACAGATTCCTTACAGTTTCGTGATTTCAGGGATTTAAGAGAATGCCTTAGTTCTTCCTATTCTGTTTGTCGATGGATAATGAGTGATTTCTTTTCGCTCCTGATGAAATTAGCTTCTATCCTTTATGAAATTAGTTCCTACTCTTAAGGGAAATTGTTTCTACTCTTAAAGGAAATTGTTCCTGTACCTAATAGAATTCTTCGTTCATAAGTTTTGAATGTAGGTTCAAAAGTATTGAATGTACGTTCATAAGTATTGAATGTCGGTTCAAAACTTATGAACGGAGATTTCTTCTAGTTCTAAAAACAATTTCCATAGGGGATAAAGGCTTTTTCTTATAGGGGTGTCGGCAATATAATCCAATGCCAGATACAATAAATCCCTATTTCGTGCGTTCATATTATTATAATTAATTTATGATAGAGGTATAACCAAGTGTTTAAATAGTAAGGAGAAAATTAAAATGATAGAATATATTCATGGCGATCTGACCGAACTGACCCCGGCAATGGCAGTAGTAGAGACTGCAGGAGTGGGTTACGGACTCAATATTTCGCTCAATACCTATACTGCCATTCAGGGCAAGCAGGAAGTAAAACTCTACGTGCATGAGGTTTTGGTGGCAGGTGGAAGAGATGACTCTTTCACCCTTTTCGGTTTCGCCTCCAAGCAGGAGCGCGAACTCTATCGCCAGCTCATCACCGTATCGGGTGTGGGAGGCAATACGGCGAGAATGATTCTCTCGTCGATGTCGCCAAGCGAACTGTGCAACGTGATTTCATCGGGCAATGACAAGATGTTGAAGGGTGTAAAGGGAATCGGACTCAAGACAGCCCAGCGTATCATTCTCGATTTGCGGGATAAGATTGTGAGTCTGGGCATCGCGGATGAGCTCCCTGCCAACGGAGGCAATGTTGTGATGGTGAACAATGATGTGAAGGATGAGGCTGTGAGTGCCCTTACCATGCTAGGTTTCTCTCCGGCTCCTTCTGCCAAGGTGGTTGTCGACATCTTGAAGGCTCAGCCAGATTTGCCGGTTGAGCAGGTTGTGAAGTTGGCTCTGAAGCAAATCAAGTAGTTGCGGTAAGAGAGAAAATTAAATGTCAGGAAAAAGAATTTAGCATCTGTAAATGAGGCAGGGAAAAATATATTTGTTGCTGTTCTGGCTGATGGTTTCTACTTTCAGCTATGCTCTCGTCATGCCTTATTTGCAGGATAACCGTACCCGTAAAAGAACTCAGAATACGGTTAATACCCAGCAGAAACAGCTGGATAAGCAAGCAAGGAATGGGGCACAGGATAAAGAAAAGAGCAGCAAGATTTCAGTTTCTGCCCAACCCTTCAAGGTGGAGGATGATACCATTCCTGATTCTTTGCTGAATACCCGCTGGAAGATTCAGCTTACCCAGCCTTATTCACTCAGCGACCTCTATCAGAGTCCGCTCGACTTGCAGCGCCCGGACAACATGAAATATGATGTGGTCTATAACGATACGCTCAACCGTTTCGTTATCGGCAATCGTATGGGCAATACCTGGCTCTCGGCCCCTATCATGCTCACTCCAGAAGAGTATAACTCCTGGACTGAGATGAATGAAAGAAGTGCTTTCTTCCGTAAGAAGAACGATGAGATTTATCAGGCGAAGGGTAAGGAGAAGTTCGACTTTTCTGATATGCATTTCGACCTGGGACCAGCCGAGAAGATATTCGGTCCTGGCGGTATCCGTGTCAGGACACAGGGTTCTGCCGAGCTGAAACTGGGTATGAACAAGAAGAGTATCGATAATCCATCTTTGCCTATCCGCAACCGGAAAACCACGATGATGAACTTCGATGAGAAGATCAATCTCAACGTGAATGGAAAGGTGGGCGATAAGATGAACCTCAACCTGAATTACAACACCGATGCCACCTTCGACTACGATGCCCAGAACATGAAGCTGAAGTATGATGGCAAGGAAGATGAGATTATCAAGCTGGTTGAGGCGGGCAATGTGTCTTTCCCCAGCAATTCTTCGCTTATCAAGGGAGCCAGCAGCCTTTTCGGTGTCAGAACCGATATGCAGTTTGGAAAGTTGAAATTGCAGATGGTGGCTTCGCAGAAGAAGAGTGCATCCAAGAGTGTTTCCAGCAGGGGCGGCGTACAGCTGACTCCATTTGAAATCAATGTTGCCGATTATGAGGAGAATCGTCACTTCTTCCTTTCCCGATATTTCAGGAATCATTATGACGAATGGATGCAGAAGTTGCCTAATCTCGTTACCGGCATTACGATTAACCGTGTGGAGATTTGGGTAACCAATAAGTCGGGAACTACTGCCAATACCCGAAATATCGTGGCACTGACCGATCTTGGCGAAGCTTCTAAAATCAGTAACCCGATGTGGACGGCAACCGGACAGGTGCCTTCCAACCGTGCCAATACCGAGTATCAGGCTATGACTACCCAGTATGTGGCTGCCAGGGATATCGACCAGGCTGCTGCTACTCTGGAGGGGGCTGGTCTGGTAGGTGGTGCAGACTTTGAGAAACTGGAGAGTGCCCGTCTTTTGAGTTCTTCTGAGTATACCGTCAATACTGCCTTGGGTTATGTTTCCTTGAAGACGGGTATTCAGACCGACCAGGTATTGGCTGTGGCTTATGAATATACATCGGGTGGCGTAACTTATCAGGTGGGTGAGTTTGCTTCTGATATCACCGATACCAAACAGGCTCTTTTCGTCAAGTCGCTCAAGAATACCAGTTGTAATCCTCAGCAGGGCAACTGGGACCTGATGATGAAGAACGTGTATTATCTTGCCTCTAATATCGAGAAGGAGAAATTCCGTCTTGACGTGAAATACCAGAGCGATACTACGGGCGTTTATCTGTCTTATATTCCGGAACAGAGAGTCAAGAATACGCCTATCATTCGTGTGTTGGGTGCCGACCGACTTGATAACAACAACAAGGCACATAGCAATGGATACTACGATTATGTAGAAGGCTATACCGTTTCTAATGGTCGCGTGTTTATTCCGAAAGTAGAACCTTTCGGAAGTTATATGCGTGATTATCTGGTCAAGAACGGAGTGGCTGCGGATGCGGCAGAGAAATATGCCTTTACCGAACTGTATGACAGTACCAAGACCGTTGCCAGGCAGATTGCAGAAAAGAATAAGTATCAGATGGTGGGTCAGTTCAAAGGTTCATCAGCTAATGTCATTTCCCTGGATGCCTATAACGTTCCGCAGGGGTCGGTCGTAGTAACCGCAGGTGGTGTTACCCTGACAGAGGGTACAGACTATTCGGTAGATTACAATGCGGGTGAGGTTACCATCCTCAACCAGAGCATCATCGATGCGGGTACTTCGGTCAATGTTTCCCTGGAAAGTAATACGGATTATGGTCAGACTCGCAAGACCATGTTTGGTGTGAACTGGGAGTATGATTTCTCCAAGAACTTCCAGATGAGTGGTACCCTGCAGCATCTTTCCGAACAGGCCCTTACCACGAAGGTTTCCATGGGTTCTGAGCCATTGAAGAATACTCTCTGGGGTGTTAATCTCAATTGGAAGAAGGAGAGCCAGTGGCTTACCAATGTACTTGACAAGATTCCTTTCCTGCATCTTACCCAACCATCGCAAATCTCTTTTACCAGTGAGTTTGCACAGTTGTTGGCTGGAGAGGCTGGTGGTACGCAGGACAATGCTTCCTATATTGATGACTTCGAAAACACCAAGAACGGCATTGATGTGATGACACCTACTTCCTGGTTTATCTCCAGCGTGCCATCGCTCAATTTCAAGGAAGATTATAATGATAAGACTGGACTGACGAGCGGTTTCCACCGTTCCCGTCTGGCTTGGTATTGCATCGACCCTCTCTTTACCCGTCGAGGCAGTTCCTTGACGCCTGGACATATCAAGAGCGACCTCAAGCAGCTCAGTAATCACTATGTTCGCGAAGTATATGTGAAGGAGCTGTTCCCATTGCGCCAGCAGAACAGTTATCAGGGTGCTACCAATACCCTGAGTGTGCTCAACCTGGCTTACTATCCGTCAGAGCCGGGTCCTTATAACTTTAATGTGGAAGACCTGCAAGCAGATGGTAAATTGAAGAATCCACAGCTCAACTGGGGTGGTATGATGCGTAAGCTCGATACCAATGATTTCGAGCAAGCCAACATTGAATACATCGAGTTCTGGTTGCTGGATCCGTTCCTCTATACCCGTGAACAGCCGGATGCCAATGAATATGGTGGAGATTTCTATATCAATCTGGGCGAGGTTAGCGAAGATATCTTGCGGGATGGTAAGAAGTTCTATGAGAGCGGAATGCCTGTAGATGGCAGCAAGAGCTTTACTTATACTCAGTGGGGTAAGATTCCTACTCAGAGTACGGTAACCTATGCCTTTGCAACAACCAGTGGCAGTCGTGCCTTGCAGGATGTGGGTTTCAACGGTCTGACCGATGCCGAGGAACAGGAATTCTATAAGAGTGCTTATCTCGACCAGATACAGGGAAAGGTGAACCAGGCTGTATTCGACAGCATCTTTGCCGACCCTGCACGTGATGACTATCACTATTACCGTGGCAGTGACTGGGATGAGATGCGTGCTCCTATCTTGCAGCGTTACAAGTATATCAACAACCCTCAGGGCAACTCGCCTGACAGTGATAGCCGTTCTGAGAGTTATGATACATCTTATAAGTCTACCCCTGACGTGGAAGATATCAATCAGGATTATACGCTGAATGAATATGAGAAATACTACCAGTATAGGGTAAGTATTCGTCCGGAAGATTTGGTTGTGGGTACCAACCATATTGTGGACAAGCGAGAATATTCACAGACATGGCGAGACAATACCAAGTCGTCTGTTACCTGGTATCAGTTCCGTATTCCTGTAGATGAGTTCGAGAGCCGGCAGGGTAATATCAATGATTTCTCCAGCATCCGTTTCATGCGTATGTTCCTTACTGGTTTCAAGAAGCCTATCGTTCTGCGCTTTGGAACGCTCGACCTGGTACGTGGTGAATGGCGTACTTATGATCAGCAGTTGAGTGCAGCTTCTGGTGGAACCTTGGAGGCTAGTGCCGTGAATCTTGAGGAAAATGCCGAGAAGACTCCGGTCAATTACGTCTTGCCTCCAGGCATCAGTCGTGAGCAGGATCCTAGTCAGCCACAGCTGGTAGAATCCAACGAGCAGGCTTTGAGTCTTGTTGTCAGGAATCTGACCAGTGGAGAAGCCAAGGCGGTATACAAGAATACTACTCTCGACCTCCGTCAGTATAAGCGTATCCAGATGTTTACCCATGCCAATGCCTTGGAGCAGAATACCACAAATCTGAAGGATAGGGAGCTGGCTGTCTTCATCCGTCTGGGTAGTGACTATAAGAATAACTATTATGAATATGAGATTCCGCTCACCCTTACGGCTCCACGCAGCAATTACAACCGTAATGTGCCTGCCGACCGCAGGTTGGTCTGGCCTGAGGAGAATATGCTGGATGTGGCTCTCAGCATCTTTACCAATCTCAAGAAGGAGCGTAATAAGGCTAAGGCTCAAGGCATGGCTTCTTATATGGCACCTTACTCGGCATACGATAGCGAGCACCCTAACAATAAGTTGACCATTGTGGGTAATCCTAGCCTTGGCGAGGTGAAGACCATGATGATTGGTGTGCGCAATCACTCGGGCGATATCAAGAGTGGTGAAGTCTGGGTAAATGAACTCCGCCTGAAGGAACATAACAACAAGGGTGGATGGGCTGCCAATGCCAATCTCAATGTGCAGCTGTCTGATTTCGGTAGTGTCAATGCTACGGGAAGATATGTCAGCGAAGGATTTGGAGGTCTGGAAGACGGCGTGGCTAGCCGCAGTACCGACAACTATGGTACCTATAGTGTGACCACCTCGCTGGAAATGGGTAAGTTCTTCCCGGACAAGGCGAAGGTGAGCATACCTTTATATTATAGTGTCACCAAGGAGAAGACTTCGCCAAAGTATAATCCGATGGATACGGATATGGAACTGAAGGATGCTCTCGATGCTGCAGGCTCGAAGGCGGAGCGCGATTCTATCGAGAATATTGCCGTGACCAAGGTTACACAAACCAACTTCTCGGTATCTAATGCCCGTGTGGGTATTGCCACCAAGCGCCATCCGATGCCTTACGACCCAGCCAACTTCTCCTTTACCTATAGTCATGCTCATCAGCATACTACCGGTGAGACTACGGTTCGTGAGCAGCGTGACAATTGGCGGGGTGCATTGGATTATTCATGGACTCCGGTATATAAGTCGTGGGAACCTTTCAAGAAAATCAAGAACAAGAGTAAGTGGCTCGACATCCTGAAGCGTTTCGGTTTGAACTGGTTGCCGCAAAATCTCGCTTTCAATACCGAGATGACTCATGAAACCTATGAATTGCAGGAGCGTGATATGGAAAGTCTTACCAAGTCGCAGTTGCCTATTACATTCAGCGATCAGTTCCTTTGGAACCGTGAATTTGCTCTGCGTTGGGACTTGACCAGGAATCTTCACATGAACTTCCAGAGTGCAACCCATGCACAGGTAGATGTGCCATATCCGGATGTGGATACGGATCTTTATGCTGATCAGTATCATGCCTGGAAGGATTCTGTATATAGAAGTGCCGTGCTCAATAGTGTCAGAACCTGGGGTACACCGCTCGATTATAGTCAGAGTTTTACGGCTTCCTATAAGGTGCCGCTCAACCTGTTGCCTGTTTTCGACTGGGTGAACACCGATGCTTCTTATAGTTCCAACTATTCTTGGGAGCGGGGTATGGAAGATGAGAATGGCAACTCCTATGGCAATACCGTTAATACGCATCGCGAGGTGACCCTCAACGGTTCGTTCAATCTGGTCAAGCTCTACAATCATGTGCCTTTCCTCAAGAAGGTAAATGAAAAGTTCAATCGCACGATGTCCAGAAGCCAGTATGAGCGCAAGAAGCAGGAGAAGGAGAAGAAAAAGAAAGATGCCAGAGAACTGGCTGCCGATCCTAAGAAGGCATTGCCTAAGAACAGGAAGGCATTCGAGAAGGAAATCACGCTCTTGCCTGATACCTCTTTCAACATCCGTCATGGCAAGAATAGCAAGCGTCTTATCGTGTCTGCCAAGACTGCTGATGGCAAGCTGTTCCCTATTAAATATAAAAAGGTGGACAATAATCAGATTAAACTCATCTCCAAGGTGGATAGTGCCCAGAAAATCAAGATCTCGGTACTGGCTAAGGAACCGCTGGAAGAAAAGAGTTGGTATAAGACCTGGCAGACGGTGGCTCGGTTGGCGATGATGGTCCGTAATGTCGGCTTCAATTATCGCAGCAGCTATCAGCTCACGCTGCCAGGCTTCACCCCAAGTGTCGGTGATGCCTTCGGACAGAAAAAAGTGGGTTCTATGGCGCCTGGTCTCGATTTTGCCTTTGGCTTGGTGGATGATGACTATATCGGTAAGGCTAGGGAGAATGACTGGCTGCTCCGTAATGACTCTGTTGCAACGCCTGCCACTACGAGTAAGACGGACAACTTGCAGCTGCGTATGACGTTGGAGCCGGTGAAGGACCTGAAGATAGATCTTTCTGCTGTCCGCACCCAGACTACCCAGAAGAGTATTCAGTATATGTATGAGGGAACTCCTACTACGCAGAGTGGTTCTTTCCAGATGAGTACCATCTCGCTGAGTACTGCCTTTGAGGGAATGGGTGATGCCAATAGCGGTTATCGAAGCAAGACCTTCGAGAAGTTTGTCAATTCCTTGGCGGGCTATCGTGATAGGGTAGAAGCTCAATATGCAGGAACTGTTTATCCGGCGGGTTCTGCATTGGGTGGAGGTAAGTTTGATGCATCCCGTACTCCTGTTAATCAGTATAGTGGTGACGTGATGATTCCGGCTTTTCTCAATGCTTATACTTCGATGGGTGGCAATTCTCTCTCGCTGTTTCCGGCTTTGAGCAGACTGTTGCCTAACTGGACGGTTCGTTATAGCGGTTTGGGCAAGTTGCCTTGGTTCCGTGATCACTTTAAGAGTGTTAACATCAACCATTCTTATAAGAGCATCTTTGCTGTAGGCAGTTATAACAGTTACAGTACCTATCAGGAATATATGAACGGTCTGGGCTTCATCAATGATGCTTCTACGGGGAATCCTTCGCCTAGCAGTATGTTTAACATTTCGCAGGTGAGCATCAATGAGGCTTTCTCTCCGTTGCTGGGTATGGACGTTACATTTAATAATAACATGACTCTCAAGGGTGAGTATCGCCAGACGCGTGTGCTGAATCTCAGTATGACGAGTGTGCAGCTCAATGAGGCACTCAGTAAAGACTGGGTCATCGGTATGGGTTATCGCATCAACAACTTCAGTTTGTTTGAGGGTGGTGCCCGCAAGCTGAAAGCCAAGATGGGGGCTGGCAACAGGAAGGACAACAGAAATGCAACTGCTAACAGTCAGCAGATGCGTGGAGCCAATCATGATCTCAACCTTCGTCTTGACTTCAGTTTCCGCAAGCAGGCTGCTATTGTTCGTGATATTGCCACCATGACAAGTAGTGCCAGCAGTGGAAATAATGCCTTGAAGTTGAGCTTCTCTGCCGATTATACGTTCAGCAAGCTCCTTACCATGAGTTTCTATTACGATCGTCAGACCAACACACCGCTCCTGTCGAGCAGCAGTTATCCTACCACCACACAGGATTTCGGCTTGAGCATCAAGTTCTCGCTGACGAGATGATGTTTTTATCGCCCAACTGCGGTGCAAAGGTACAATAAAAAAAGACATTGTGTTTTGCAAGGTTGTCGCTGGGAGGGCAGGTAACAAACCTGCGCTCCCAGCGCATTCTTGCTTTATAAGAATGGGGTCATGTAAATCGGAATCAGGAGTGTTTGCCCATCTTTCTGCAGATCTTTGGTGTAAACCAAGTACGGATTTACTATCCTGTCGGAGAATTTTTGACAGAAAGCATCAAGCGAGGCATGCGTTTTGTATCCAGACGACTTGACCTCTATTGATTGGCTATATAATTTTTCTCTTGAATACCATATTCTCCATATTTTCAATGTTTTATGGGCATAAGTTACATGAAAAATATGTTTTACCAAAATCTTTTTTGCGAAAATATGTCGTTTTACCAAAATTTATTTTCGTAATTTATGTCGTTTTACCAAAATCTTTTTAGCGAAAATATGTCGTTTTACCAAAATCTTTCCTGTAGGTAAAGAAAAAAACGCTAGGATATCGCGTGAGAATATCCTAGCGGCTTTTATCATTTAATCCATCTGAATATGTGAGGACATAATGATAACAGGTATGTTGATGGCATGAAGCTTCAATCAGTACCAGGATGTCACTACTCATTTGATGAACCATCTCTCGCTTCATCCGATATTTCGTGCTTGTTTTACAAGAACTGCGTGAGATATACCGGAAGGAAGAGTGTCTGCTCATCCTTCTGCAAATCCTTGGTATAAATCAAGTATCGCTGGAGCACTCTGTTGGAGAATTTTTGGCAGAAGGCATCTAGCGAGGCATGACGCTTGTAACCAGACGATTTTACCTCTATCGGGCAAATCTTGTTGCCACGAGAGAGGAGGAAGTCAATCTCATAGTTGTGTTTGCCAGTCTCTGTAGGGAAAGTATAATAGAAGAGCCTGTTGCCAGCTGCTGTCAGCATTTGCGCCACCATGTTCTCATATACATAGCCAAGATTGGCATCCAGCTTGTCACTCATCAACTTTTGATAGATAATGTTCTCTGTGAAATCTTTGTCCTTGAATGCCAAGGTGATGAAGAGGCCCGTGTCGGCTACGTACATCTTGTATTTAGACACATCCATGGATAGTGACATGCCGACTCCTGGGTCATTGGCGTGGTAAGCCATGTTGATGGTGCGAGATTCTCTAAGCTCAGAGATCAGCTGGAGCACCTTTTCTGTGCCTGCATTGTCGCCTATGACACTTGCTGTTTGATAGCGAGAGGCATTGCTGTTGAGCTGAGCTGGGATGGCATCAAAAAGCGAGGAAATTCTTCCAGATGGGTCAATCTTATAGAAATCATCTTCGTATAGTTGAATGATGGATCTTTTCACTCTATCCACTTCTTGGAGGTTGTGGCTATCTATATATTCGCTTACAGCTTGTGGCATTCCTCCTACTACCATATAGATACGGAAATCTCGCATCAGTTTGCGAGTTACGGCATCTCCTATCGCGATTTTCTTATCGAAGAGTATTTTGAGTTGTGGATAGGAGACGGTATCGTCTTGTGCCCATTTGAATTCTTCATAATCCATCGGATTCAGAATCATCTTTTCTTCTTCGCTCGGAATCACGATATCCTTCACGTTCTTGTGGATGGATATCAAAGAGCCAGTTTCGATGTAGTCATATCGTCCATCTGCCACTAAATGTTTGATGGCCTGGCGAGCTTTGGGGCATTTCTGAACTTCATCAAAGATGATTAGTGATTTGTGCTCAATGAGAGATACGCCCAATCTGAACTGCAACTGCATGAAGAAATATTCTAGGTCATTGATGTAATCAAAGAGTTTTATGATATCTTTTGAGGCGATGGAGAAGTCTATGAGAACATACGATTCGTATTCGTTCTCGGCAAATTGCTTGGCAAGAGTCGATTTGCCGACACGTCTAGCACCTTCTATCATGACAGCAGTTTTGCCTTTTCGATTGGTCTTCCAATCGAGCAACTTATCATATAGTTTTCTTTTGAATATCCTCATAATCTTTTCTTGTTAATGTCTTAATTTGGGTGCAAATATACGCAAAAAAAATGTTTCCTCAAAATCTTTTTGACCCAAATCCCCGATATTCTCAAAATCTTTTTGGTCAAAATCCCCGATCTTCTCAAAATCTTTTGGCTTTCTTGTAGCAGTTCCCCAAAGTGGACACAAAAAATGATTATTAATTATTTATATTTT
>ERZ773193.348-NODE-348-length-74273-cov-5.657994_pt1 | contig 74273 bp, 62 predicted proteins | sample MGYA00511110_ERZ773193 | MGnify/ENA primary metagenome ERZ773193 (study PRJEB29015, sample SAMEA2737784) | human gut metagenome | biome: human gut; feature: human-associated habitat; material: faeces | place: China | collected 2012 ... | reverse complement strand
AGCCCGAAAAACCAAGAAAAACTAAGAAATGCGAGGTTATGCAACAATGATAAAAATACTATTCATTTGCCACGGCAATATCTGTCGCTCAACTATGGCGCAATACGTGCTTCAGCACATGGTAGAGCAGGCGTGCATGGCACAACAATTTTATATAGATTCGGCAGCAACCAGTTACGAGGAAATTGGCAATGGTGTACATTCAGGTACACGAAGAAAGCTTGCACAGGTAGGTATTTACTGTGGTAATCATAAGGCAAGACATTTAGAAAAGTCAGACTATGACCAATTCGATTATATTATCGGCATGGACAGTGCCAATATGAAAAATATTGCACGTATAGTCGGAAGTGATTACAAAGGAAAAGTCTACAAACTTTTACAATTTGCCGGAGAGTCAGGAGATATTGCAGATCCATGGTATACAGGCAATTTTGACGTAACATATGAAGATGTGGAAAAAGGTTGCAGAGGTTTTCTGAGATTTTTAAACGAAAGAAGGTAAACTAGTATATGAAACAAGTTACATTAGGAAAAACAAATATCACTACACCCCAAAATGGATTTGGAGCATTGCCAATACAGCGAGTGGATATGAATACAGCAGTTGATATTTTGCATAGAGCCTACGAAGGAGGCATGACTTTTTTTGATACGGCAAGGGCATACAGTGATAGCGAGGAAAAACTTGGAGTCGCATTTAATGGAATGAGAGAAAAAATCTTTATTGCATCAAAGACCATGGCAAAAAATCCTGAAGATTTCTGGATTCAATTAGATACTACATTAACTAATTTAAAAACAGATTACTTGGATATATATCAGCTTCATTGTGTTCCACAGTGCTATGAACCGGGAGATGGTACTGGAATGTATGAGTGCCTAAAAAGTGCAAAACAGCAGGGAATAGTTAAACATATTGGTGTGACAGCACATAACATTGAAACAGCTTTTAAATGTGTTAATTCAGGATTATATGAAACAATGCAATTTCCATTTAGTTATCTTTGTTCAGCCAGAGAGATTGAACTTGTGAATTTGTGCAAAGAAAAAAATGTTGGTTTCATAGCAATGAAAGGACTTGCAGGTGGTTTGATTCACAATTCAAATGCGGCAATGGCATATATTTCTCAGTACGATAATGTTCTTCCAATTTGGGGAATACAGAAAATGGAAGAGCTTGAGCAATGGCTTCAATTTATGGACAGGGATCCGGTGTTAGACCAGGAGACAAGAAATTTTATTGCAAAAGAAAGAACTGAATTAGTGGGAGAATTTTGCAGGGGGTGTGGTTATTGCATGCCTTGCCCACAGGGAATTTTAATAAACAATTGTGCAAGAATGTCTTTAATGTTACGACGAGCACCATCTAAGGCATGGCTTACAAAAGAGATGCAGGCTGAAATGGCAAAAATAGAAAACTGTATTAATTGTGGCAAATGTAAAAGAAAATGTCCTTATGAATTAGACACACCGGAACTTCTTAGAAAGAATCTGGAAGATTACAAGAATGTTTTAGCCGGCAAAGTACAAGTATAAGTAATGCATATAATTCAAGTTGATATATCGTTTATAACAGAAATGTTAAATAGAAAATTAATACATAAAAATAGTATGTATCAATGATTGTAAAATTAAGTTAAAGGAAAATCACATGTAATAATTAAACAAAGTATACATAAATTCCTTTTTAACAATTTTCTTATTAATAAAAAAGTGATAATATAAAAAGGCAAAGGTAAAAAATAGAAAACGGAGGAGAAAGTTAAAGCTAATTTAACTAAAAAACATTATGGAAAGAAGAAAAGGTTTAACAGCTAGAAGGCTTATGGCACTTTTTTGTGTTTCAGCACTTTTAGTGGTTGTTTGTGCCACAGTTGTTTTAGGCGCAGACAAGGCAAAGTATTCCCCTGTAGTTTTTTCTACAGGTTGGGCGTTATTACCACCGGTTGTAGCTATTGCACTGGCGTTAATAACTAAAGAAGTTTACAGTTCATTGTTTATAGGTATTGTTGTTGGTGCCGTTCTTTATGGCAGTGGCAATGTTGAAAGAACAATACTCCATGCTTTCGGAGATGACAATGGCGGCTTTGTAAGTGTTTTAACAGATTCATACAACGTAGGTATTTTAATATTCCTTGTTATTTTGGGAACTATTGTCGCTATGATGAATAAGGCCGGCGGTTCGGCAGCATTTGGAAAATGGGCAAGCGAGCATATTAAAACAAAAGTAGGTGCACAGCTTGCAACTATTTTATTGGGTGTTTTGATTTTTATTGATGATTATTTTAACTGTCTTACAGTTGGTAGTGTAATGCGTCCGGTAACTGACAAGCATAACGTATCACGTGCAAAACTTGCATATTTAATAGATGCAACAGCAGCACCGGTTTGTATTATTGCACCGGTATCTTCATGGGCGGCAGCAGTAAGTGGTTTTGTAAAAGGGGAGGACGGCTTAACTTTATTTGTAAGAGCCATTCCTTATAACTTTTATGCAATTCTAACTATAGTAATGATGGTGACGATGGTTCTTTTAAAAGTTGAATTTGGCCCAATGGCAAAACATGAGAAGAACGCTGACAACGGTGACTTATTTTCAATGGGCGATAGAACACAGAACATTCAGGAAGATGAGCAGGGTAGCTCGAAAGGTAAAGTAATCGACCTTGTTATTCCGATTTTATGTCTTGTGGTTTGTTGTGTAATTGGAATGATTTACACAGGTGGATTTTTCAAAGGAAAAGACTTTATTACAGCATTTTCAAACAGTGATGCATCAGTAGGACTTGCAATAGGAAGCTTCTTCGGACTTGTAATTACAATTGTTTTGTATGTTATTAGAAGAGTTCTTCCGTTTAAAAACTGCATGGATTGTTTAGTTGATGGATTTAGGGCAATGGTTCCTGCTATTTTAATTTTAACAATGGCATGGACTTTAAAATCAATGACAGATTCTCTTGGAGCAAAAGAGTTTGTTGCAATGTCAATGAAATCTGTTGCAGGAGATTTTATTTCATTATTGCCTGCTGTTATTTTCTTAGTTGCATGTTTCCTTGCGTTTGCAACAGGAACTTCATGGGGAACATTCGGAATCCTTATTCCTATTGTAGTTGCAGTATTTGAGGGCAGCAATTATGAGTTAATGATTATTTCAATTTCAGCCTGCATGGCAGGTGCTGTTTGCGGTGACCATTGTTCACCAATTTCAGATACAACCATTATGGCTTCGGCGGGTGCAGAGTGTGACCATGTAAATCACGTATCCACTCAGTTACCTTATGCTATTGTGGCGGCAGCAGTTTCATTTTTCTCATTTATAATTGCAGGCTTTGTCCGCAATGCATGGATTGTGCTACCGATTGCAATTCTTATGATGATTGTGGTAATTGCTTTAATTAACATTGTTCAAGAAGATAAAGAATAGTATAAAATTGGAGTAAAAGCCAAGTATAAGCTTTCAAAATAAAAACATAAATTTTAAAAAATCTGTATTAGGTTAACCTGGTAGATTACCAGTGAACTTAATACAGATTTTTTTATCTCCAAAAATATTTTTTATTACTTAAAAAATAAGAAATTCCGTAAGAACAATATAAATTGGGGAATAGTTTATGGGGAAAGCATTAAAACTTAAAAAATAAAAATGTTTTTATAAAAAAAGTGAACTAAATAAAAAATAAAGAATTTTGTGAATAAAATGTGAGCGATATAATAAAAGAACATTTAACATGGGGAAGCTCGAATAAAAATTTTAAAGTATTTGGGCAGAAGAATATTGAGAAAGGAAGGAACGTGTTATTATGAACAGAGGGTTTAGTAAGAAAAATTGGTTTAGCAGACTTGTTTCAATGGTATTAACTGTTGCACTTATGATTACAACAATCGGTGTTGTTTCAGTAAGTAACAGCTCAAAGGTTTCAGCCGCAACAGCAGTCACATCAATGGACTATTATAACAGTGAACAGGGACCAACAATTAAGAAATCAGGAACAGGTGCAGTAAGCTTTGGATTTGTTTTACCTAAGTTTAATGGAAAAGAACCAAAAGAATTGAATTATGATAATGTAAGAGATGACATTCAGTTGTACGTTAAACAGGAGAACGGCACAAGCGGCGAATGGAAGAAGATTGAAGAAGTTAAGTCTTTTGTATGGAATGAAACTTGGGGTATTGAACATCAGCTTGACTGGGATGGCTGGGTTTGCTGGTTGAAAGTTTCAGAAACTACAGAATTCAGATTTCATAGCAAATCAAGTGGTGTAAACTTGGATTACACTTTAGAACTAGAAAAACTTGCAACTTATAAGCTTACAAGTATTTCTACTACAGAAGAAACAATTAAGGCAGACACAACAGGTGGTTCAGCTACACATTGGGGAGCATGGACTTTTAACGGTGACAAAAATATTAAGTATGAACAGATTCAGAATGATGTTGAAATTTTAGTTGACAATAACGATGGCAAAGGATTTGTAAAGTTCCTTGGCAATGCAAATTCAGGTTTCAAATGGGATCAGAACTTTGGTTATTATTCAGAGGGTGATGGCGGTTATTGGTTTACAAACATCAGTTGGTCATTTACACTTCGTTTCAAATCAAAGTCAAATCCTAATGTAATGCAGGATGTAAAAGTTGTTTATGAGAAGCCTGTTAGAACAAGTTATGCTTTAACAGCTTATGAGGGAACTTCATACGATGCAAGCAAAGTTGAAACAGCATCAGTTGGTATTCCACTTCCAAAGATTGGTGGAACAGAAGCAATTAAGGATGATTTAGACTTATTCAAATATGAAGTAAAAGTCGACGGAAAATGGATTGCCCTTACAGACGTAGCAGTTAGTGGCTGGGTTTACGAAGGAAATGGCTATAACAAATATTCATTAAGCAGTCAGTGGGGATATTTCATTGATTATGTTTATGGCTTATGGTTTCAGCCTGTAAGAGAAGATACAGAAATCAGAATCAGCTACCCTATTGATGGCAAAAAAGGTGGCGATGCAAGTAGCAATGCAATAATCTACACAATTAAGGGTAACACAGAATATAAAGCACAGTTACCTGCTGACATGACAGATATTAAAGTAGAAAACAGTTCAGAGGATTATACTCCTGCAGGTTGGAAAATGATTTTCAATGACGAATTTGACGGAGGCAAGCTTGATACAAACAAGTGGTCATACGATGAAGGATTCCTCCTCGAAGAAGATGATATTAATACAGCCGGATGGGGAAATCAGGAATTAGAATATTATACAAGAGATAATGTTTCTGTAAAAGACGGAAAACTTAATATTGACATGAAGAAGCAGTCAAAGATTTTTACCCAGAAGGGTGATAGCACAAAGAAAGCAGAAGCAAAATATTCTTCAGGTAAGATAACAACAAAGGACAAGTTCTCAGTTAAATACGGAAGAGTAGATTTTAGAGCAAAAATGCCAACAGGTACAGGTGTATGGCCTGCAATGTGGATGCTTCCAAATGATTCAGTATATGGTTCATGGCCTTTATCAGGAGAAATTGATGTATTTGAAGGACGTGGACGTACACCAAACATGGTATTTGGTACATTACATTATGGTTCACAGTGGCCAAACAACATTAACTCATCTGATGCGTTTGACATGACTAAAAATGGAAATGTTAAAACAGGTATTGATGATTGGCATGTATACAGCGTAGTTTGGGATGCAGAAAATATTAAGATTTACTGTGATGGTAAATGCTACTTCAAATGTACAGCTGGAGAATGGTACTCAGGTTCAGACAGAGGTAATACATATGCACCATTTGATCAGAGATTTTACCTTATCTTAAACTTAGCAGCAGGCGGAACTTTTGATAGTGGTTATGTACCTGATGACAATTTCACATCGGCCATGATGGAAGTTGATTATGTTAGAGTATATCAGAGAAAAGTTGCATCAAATGAAAATGAACAGAATGATAAGAATGCAAATGTAAAAACTGATGGTGCAAACGATGGCTTATATGGTGATTACAAGTTAGGTACAAAGATAATTACAAATCCTACAACTGAACCAACAACACCGGCACCAACAGAAACAACACCAGAGTCAACAAAGGCTCCGGAAAAAACTACAAAGCCACAGGTAACAACACCTATTGTTAAGAAGACTGTTGGCAAAACAAAGGTTAAGAAAGCAACTAAGAAGATTAAAGCGAAGAAAATTAGTATCTTATTAAAGAAAGCTAAGAATGCAAAGAAATATCAGGTACAGGTTTCTAAGAACAAGAAGTTCAAGAAGATTCTTGTTAAGAAAACTGTAAAGAAGACTAAGTTTACAATTAAGAGCAAGAAGCTTAAAAACAAGAAGAAATTATATGTAAGAGCTAGAGCTGTTGGTTGCAAAACATGGTCAAAACCTAAAAAAGTAAAAATTAAAAAGTAATTTATTTAGAAAGTAAGAAGTCTAGTAAGGGCTTCTTACTTTTTTGCAACTTTGCTTGCCAAATAATTCATTAATTATTAAAATATAGAAGTAAATGTCTAGGAAAAATATTAGTAGAAATATTTATGGCTAAAGAATGATTTCTACAATTTTAATAAGGAGGAAATATGGCTAAAAAGAAGTTAGGATTTGGTTTGATGAGATTACCACTTGTAGACCAAAATGAAGCAGCAGATGTTGATATAGAAGAAATGTCCAAAATGGTGGACACATTTTTGGAACGTGGATTTACATATTTTGATACAGCTTGGATGTATTGTGGATTCAAAAGTGAGAATGCTACAAAAGAGGCTTTGGTAAAACGTCATTCAAGAGACAGCTTTACTTTGGCTGACAAATTGCATGGTGGATTTTTTAACACAATAGAAGAAGCAGATGAGATTTTTAATCAGCAGCTTGAAAAGACAGGTGTAGAGTTTTTTGATTACTACTTACTTCACGATATTGGTTTAGATCATTACAAGAAGTACACAGACCTTGGATGTTTTCAGTGGTTGGTTGATAAAAAGAAAGCAGGACTTGTTAAGCATATTGGTTTCTCATTCCACGATAATGCAGAGTTGTTGGACAAGGTTCTAACAGAACATCCGGAAATGGAATTTGTTCAGCTTCAGATTAATTATCTTGACTGGGAAAGTGAAGGCGTTCAGTCACGTAAATGCTATGAAGTAGCTACAAAACATGGGAAGCCGGTTATTGTTATGGAGCCGGTAAAAGGTGGAACTTTAGCTAATGTGCCTGAGGCAGTTGAAGAACATTTCAAGGCATACAATAGCGAAATGTCAGTGCCATCATGGGCAATTAGATTTGTGGCAAGTCTTGATAATGTAATGATGGTTTTAAGTGGTATGAGTAATATGGAACAGCTTCTTGATAACACTGATTATATGATGGATTTTAAACCATTAACAAAAGAAGAAGTTGACCTTGTTATGAAAGCTACAGATATTTTAAATGAAAATATAGAAATTCCATGTACAGGTTGTTCATACTGTACTGAGGGTTGTCCAAAGAAAATTGCTATACCAAAGTATTTTTCTTTATACAATGCAGATAAACAGGAAGTAAAAGAAAAAGGCTGGACACCACAGGGTGAATATTATGACAGATTAACAGGAATTTTTGGTAAGGCAAGCGATTGTATTGCCTGTGGTAAGTGTCAGAAAATTTGTCCACAGAACTTACCAATTATTGAAGACTTAAAGAAAGTGGCAGAATATTTTGGAAAATAATAATGGTTTGAATATATAATTTCTTAATAATAAATTTGGGATTAATATAATTTTATAGTTAAGAAATAATATAAGAACCGACTTTATAATAAAAAACTAAAAACGAAAGGAATTTAAATGGCAAAGGAAGCAAGATTTACAGGAACAGATACTTATGTAGCATCAGATGATTTAATGGCATCAGTGCAGGTGGCAAGAGAATTGCAGAAACCTCTTCTTATTAAAGGAGAACCAGGAACAGGAAAAACAATGTTGGCGGAGGCAGTTGCTAAGGCTCTTGACATGGAGTTACTTATTTGGAACATTAAGTCAACAACAAAGGCGCAGGATGGCTTATATATTTATGATACAATTCAGAGATTGTACGACAGCCAGTTTGGTGAAGCAGGAGTAGATGACATTGGACACTATATTAAGCTTGGAAAACTTGGTGAAGCTTTTAAGAAGGATAAGCAGGTTGTTCTTTTAATAGACGAAATCGACAAGGCAGACTTGGAATTCCCTAATGACCTTCTTTGGGAATTGGACAAAATGGAATTTTATATTAACGAAACAAAGGAAACAGTAAAGGCAAAGGTTCGCCCAATTGTTATTATTACATCTAATGCGGAAAAAGAATTGCCTGATGCATTTTTACGTCGTTGTGTATTCCATTACATTACATTCCCTGAACCGGCATTAATGAAGCAGATTGTAGATGCTCACTTTGAAAATTTAGAAGAGAATCTATTAGATCAGGCAATGAATACTTTCTATAAAATCAGACAGATTAGGGATTTAAGAAAGAAACCAAGTACATCGGAATTTATTGACTGGATTAGAGCATTAATGATTGGTGGCGTTGATCCTGAAACAATAAGCGTCAAGTTGCCATATTTAGGTGTGCTTATTAAAAAAGATGAAGATTTAGAAACAGTAAGACTTGTTAGCAGATAATATGGAGGAAATATGTTTACACCATTTTTCTACACATTGAAAAGTAATGGATTGGATATATCTACAACAGAATGGCTTACTCTTATGGAAGCTTTAGATAAGGGGCTGGCACATTCTAATTTTACTGACTTTTATTACTTGTGTAAAACAGTGCTTGTAAAAAGCGAAGCTGATTACGATAAATTAGATTCTGCTTTTTTAGAGTATTTTAAAAATATCAAAACTGACAAATTAAATATGGAAAAATTAAACAAATGGCTCCATAACGACAGTGACAGAGTTCGTTTAACTAATCCTGAAGATTTTGTAGATAAACGTACAGAGCGTGAGGCAAAAGAAGTTCACAGAATGTTTCGTGAAAGATTAGGCGAGCAACACACTGAGCATAACGGTGGAAATCACTGGATTGGTACAGGCGGTGGTTCGGCTTTTGGCAAAAACGGTCATGTAGCAGGTGGCATCCAACTTGGAAATGAAGCCGGAATGAAAACAGCATTTGCCGTAATGGGTGAGAGACGTTACAGAGATTTCAGAAGAGACACTAAACTTACAATGAGACAGTTTCAGGTGGCTTTCAGGGAACTACGTCAGTATTCACGAAAAATGGATTTGCCAAAGACAGAGTTAGATATTGACGGGACCATTTCTTCTACCTGTAATCAGGGTGGTTATCTGAAACTTGAGTTTCAGCAGCCTAGAAAGAATTCTGTTAAACTTATGCTAATTTTTGATAGTGGTGGGTCAATGTATCCTTACAGTGAATTGTGCAACCAGCTATTTCAGGCAGTAAATAAAGCAAATCATTTTAAGGACGTAAAAACTTTCTACATTCACAATTGTATTTACGCAAAGTTATACAAAACACCTGAGTGTGCTCCGGGAGAATGGATTGACACAACTTATGCTTTTAATAACTATGACAAGGATTACAAGGTTATAGTTGTAGGTGATGCTGGAATGGCGCCGGAAGAATACTACGACAAAAACGGAAATTACAGCGGGCCTAATAACGGACTTTCAGGACACGAATGGATTCAGTTGTTTAAGAAGAAATATCCACATACCATTTGGCTTAATCCATCATTCCATGGTGATTTAACAAAGAATTACTGGATGGAATCAGAAAGAGCCATTAAGGAAATCATAGACATGTATCCATTGACAGTTAATGGCTTAAAGGCAGGAATTAAAAAGTTGATGTCAGATAAATAACACACTCCCTGTTATATTTGTTTCTTAAATGTATATAGGGTACAAAAAGGTGGCTACACAAAAGTGCAGCTGCTTTTTTTTGAAAAATTGCATAAAAATACTTGATAAAAACATTTTTCTTTGTTTATATAGAAATATAATTTTTGTTTAATGAGGAATTTATTGAAAAGTTTTGTTGAATGAATTTTACAGATAATTCAGAAAAGACGGAAAGTATTTTTTTATTAACAATTATGATTGGGAAAGGAAGTTATTTGTTACATTATATCAGGTAGCAAAAATACAAGGACAAAAACATGAAAAGAATAGTGAAAAAAGTGGGGGCTGTTGTAATGTCACTGGCAGTAGCTGTATCAGGAATTACAATTGGTGAAACAAAAACAAAGAGTGTAAAAGCTGCAAACAATTGGAACTTGGTATGGTCAGATGAGTTTAACGGCACATCTCTTGATACATCTGTATGGTCATACGAAATTGGAAACGGAAACTGGGGCTGGGGTAACGGAGAAATTGAATATTATACAAACAGAACTGACAATGTTAGAGTAGCAGGCGGTTCATTACAGATTATTGCAAAAAAAGAAAATTATGGTGGACAGAAATATACATCAGGTAGAATTATTTCAAAGGGCAAGAAATATTTTAAATATGGAAAAATGGAAGCCAGAATAAAAGTAGAAAATGGAAATCAGGATGGTGTTTGGCCTGCATATTGGATGATGGGCGAAAACATGAACGAAGGAGTTGGTTGGCCATATTGTGGGGAAATTGACATTATGGAACATGCTAATTCCAACAATTATGTAGGCGGTTGTCTTCATTGGAACACAAATGGTTTAAAGGGTGAGTATTCACATGGCTCATATGGAAGTGGTTTTGATGGTGCAGAAAAAGCTTTTGGATATTACACTGACAATGAAAATAATGGAATTAACGGTTGGCATACATATACACTAATATGGGATGCTAATCATATGGAATGGCAGTTAGACGGAAAGACATACTTAAGTCAGTCAATTACAAGTAATAATGCATATTGCTTCCAGAAAGAACAATTTTTCTTATTTAACCTTGCTATTGCCGGACCGGATACAGGATTTACTAACAATGTTACAGCTAACGATGCAACATTTAAGACAGCAACAATGTATGTTGATTATTTAAGAGTATATCAGCAGGGAAATGGAACAAATACAACTACTCCTAGTACAACAACAAAGGCCAATACAACAACAAAGCCGGCTACAACTACTAAGGCGCCTGCAACAAGTCCTGTTGAAACAATTACAAAAGTTTCATACGAAGATACAGACTTAGTCGCTAATACAGACAAAAAATTTGGAACCTATTTTGATACACAGGATAATAGCTGGGGCGGTGGAGTTACAGGTACAATTACTGCTGCAACAAACAAAGGAATAACAGTTGCTTTGGATAAATTAGGAACTAACAGATGGGCAGCACAGGCATCACTGGGAACTCTTAAATATTATCCAGGCTATACATACAAATACAATGCAACTATTACATCAGACATAGATAGAACTCTTGTGGTTAAAGTAGTAGGAAATGATGATGGACAACATGACTCACCTGTATTAGAGAACAGAACAATTAATGTAAAAGCAGGTGTCCCTTACCATTTAAGTCTTTATGTAACAATACCTAAAGATTATACTTCAGAGTTGTATTTATATTACGGTCTTGGAAAAGGAAATGAAGAAACTGTAGATTCTAATGCAAAGAATACAATTCGCATTTCAAATGTAAGCTTTTCAACAACAAGAAAAGTAATTGAATCAGAAACAGTTAATCGTCCAACAACTACAGGTAACGGAAATAAGGTTACATCAAATGAAGGTACAACAAATAACGTTACATCAAATGAAGGTACAACAAATAAGGTTACATCTGCTAAGGGCATACAGGCTACAAAGAAACAGTTAGGGAAAACTACTGTAAAGAAGGCAACAAAGAAGAAAAATTCTAAAAAAGTAAGCTTAAAGTTTAAGAAAGTAAAAGGTGCTAAAAAGTATCAGGTACAGTTTTCTAAGAGCAAAAAGTTTAAAAAGATAATATTAAAGAAGACAGTTAAAAAGACAAAGCTTACAATTAAGAAGAAAGTTTTGAAAAATAAATCAAAACTTTATGTTAGAGTAAAAGCTGTAGGCAGCAATAAATGGTCAAAACCAAAGAAAGTGAAGATTAAAAAATAATGGCGCATATATATTTTACAAGACATGGTCAGACAGTTTGGAATGTTGAAAACAAGATTTGTGGAGCAACAGACAGTCCACTAACAGAATTAGGACACAAACAGGCAATTGAACTTGGAGAAAAAATTAAATCAGAAAATTTACAGATAGATGAAATTCTATGTTCTCCTTTGTCAAGAGCGGCTGACACTGCAAAACACATAGCAGAAATCACAGGTGTGCCACTACGTGTAGAACAGCGTTTGAAAGAACAGAATTTTGGCAAGTATGAATCAACTCCAAGACATGGAGAAGAATTTGAAGAGGCAAAACAAAATTTTATTTACGATTTTGATGGTGGAGAGACAATGCTACAAATGGCAGCAAGAATATATAGTCTTTTGGATGAACTAAAGGAACAGACAGACAAAACATATTTGTTGGTTGCTCATAATGGAATTTCAAGAATTGTGCAGTCATATTTTTATAATATGAGTAATGAAGAATTCGCAGCTTTTGGAATTAAAAACTGCCAGATTGTAGAATATGAATGGTAGTGGACGTTATGGTAACAGAATACAGGAGCCACAATGCCAGCAGATGACATCCCAACAAAATGCAGTGACCATAATGCTAGCAGATGATATCACAACAGCATAAAAGAGCCATAAAGGCATAAAAGATTCTAAAAATAAAAAAGAGGCCTTCTCATAGCGATTCTGAAAAATTACAGTAATGATTTTTCGGGAATATATGAGAAGGTTTCTTTTTATTATATATTTTGTAATTACCATGTAGTTTATAGCTACTGTATAGTTTGTTAATTATGCTACAGCTGATATGCCATGTAGCTTTGGAATTATTAGACTATTTATATGCAATATAGTTTTGCAATTACAATGCTATCATCTACTACACAGCTTTATATCCACACTGGAATTTGGTTTTGGCTTCCTGAATTTTCTTTGACTCAGCTGCAGGTGTAGGATAAAAGCCCATTGTATGCATTTGGTTAAATACATCTGTCTGGATTTCGTGTTCCTTCTGTAACAAATCCATCATTGTGGATCTTAAATTTTCGTGTACACATTCATTTGCACTAAGATTATATAATGCAGTTGCATTCTTTTCAGTGTTAAGGGCATCCCCTAAAATTTCTTTTTCTGTATAAATTTCTTCCATAAAAACCTCCTGACTATTTAGCTACTGAAATAAGTTTTGATTAGCCATCAAAATAAATTCTGCTTGAGTATCAAACAAATCCTGATTAGTTATTCAAATAAGAATAAATTCCATTAAAATGTCCCTGATGCTTCTGGGCAATATCAAGCATTTGCTGTTTTACTGTTTCGTCCTGACTATGATTAGCAAGCATTGTAAACTTTTTTACTAATAGCTCTTCTTCATTTAATAAATCCTGAATTACTGATAATTCTTTTTCTGATAATTCCATAATGACCTCCTAAAAATAAATTTCTATATTAGTATTGCAAAAAAATAATTAATCATACAAAAAACTCAAAACAAAAATTTCGATAATGTGGTATGCTAATAAATGTAAAATCATATAAGTTTTATAAAGAAGAATGAAGTAAAATGCATATACTATAAAAACTTATATGATAAAAGGATTAAAAAATAAATTAATGTAATTTATGTAAGTAGAAATTAATACAGGTTAGTATAAGTGTATTTTAGTGTATGAAATCAATAACTTATATGAGGAGAAAAATATGGATTTAAAAATCATTCAGGGTATATTAATACCCTTTTTAGGAACGTCTTTAGGAGCAGCGTGTGTATTGTTTATGAAAAAAGATTTGAATATAAAAATTCAAAAAATATTAACAGGTTTTGCAGCTGGCGTAATGATGGCAGCGTCAATATGGAGTCTTATTATTCCATCAATTGAACAGTCGGAAAATATGGGGAAATTCGCTTTTTTACCGGCTTTTATAGGTTTTTGGTTAGGAATCCTGTTTCTATTGCTATTAGATGAAACAATTCCCCATTTACACGTAAGCAGTAATGAAACAGAAGGCCCCAAAGTGAAGATTAAGCGAACAACCATGTTAGTGTTAGCGGTAACTCTTCACAACATACCTGAGGGAATGGCAGTCGGTGTTGTTTTTGCAGGTGTGCTTTCAGGGAAAAGTGGCATTACTGAAATGGGTGCTTTAGCACTTTCCATTGGAATTGCAATTCAAAACTTTCCGGAAGGTGCCATTGTGTCAATGCCCTTGAAAGCAGAAGGTAATGGAAAAGGAAAGGCTTTTTTGTATGGAGTTTTATCCGGGGCAGTGGAGCCAATAGCGGCAGTAATTACAATATTGGCGGCAAGCTTTATAATTCCAGCACTTCCTTATCTGTTAAGTTTTGCAGCAGGAGCAATGATGTATGTTGTTGTGGAAGAGCTTGTTCCGGAAATGGCGGAAGGAAAACATTCTAACTGGGGAACAATATTTTTCGCATTAGGATTTACGGTAATGATGACATTAGATGTAGCATTAGGTTAGCGTTTGTGTCGAAAATATGAAAAAAATGTAAAAAATGTTATTGCATTAATTCCTCTATAGTCTTACAATAGAAAGTGCGTTGTCAAAAAGGAATATAGACAACAACTGGAGAGGTCTGATGACAAAGATTTTTGTTGACTCAGACGCCGAAGGTGTACGGCAGAATTTAAATCTTTTATGAATTCTGTTAATCTCTCAGGCAAAAGGACAGGAGGACGTTATGAACGCAATAGGAGACTTTTTAACTAAGGTAGATGATTTGGTTTGGGGAGTTCCACTTATAGTGTTAATTCTCGCAGCAGGCATCTACCTTACTTTTCGTTTAAGACTTTTACAGATAGTGCATTTGCCAAAGGCACTTAGGTTTATGTTTTTAAATGAAGAGGAAGGTGAAGGGGAAGTAAGTAGTTTTGGAGCACTTTGTACAGCTTTATCAGCGACTATAGGAACAGGTAACATTGTTGGTGTAGCTACAGCCATTGGTTGTACAGCACTTGGAACAGCAGTTGGTGGTCCCGGTGCATTATTCTGGATGTGGGTTGCGGCATTTTTTGGAATGGCAACAAAGTACGCAGAAGGATTTTTGGCAGTAAGATACAGAACAATTGATAAGGAAGGACATGTTCTTGGTGGACCTTTCTACTACATTGAAAGTGGTATGGGACACAAATGGAAATGGCTAGCAAAAATCTTTGCATTTTTTGGAGCTTGCGTAGGTTTATTTGGTATCGGAACATTTACACAGGTAAACGGAATTGCATCAGCAACATTATCATTCTTTGATCCAAACAAAGAACATGCAGTTAATATAATTGGAAATGATTATTCAATCGTAACAGTTATTACAGCTTTAGTTTTAGCTTTTGTAGTAGGTTTGGTAGTAATTGGTGGTATTCAGAGAATTTCTAAAGTATCACAGGTAGTAGTTCCATTTATGGCTGTTTTATATATTGTGACTGTACTTGTGTTAATTATTGCAAATATAGAAAAATTACCTGGTGCATTAGCAACAATCGTTGAATATGCATTTGGTGCAAAAGCAGCAGCAGGTGGTGTGCTTGCAGCAATTGGTATTGCAATGCAGAAAGGTATTGCAAGAGGTATTTTCTCAAATGAAGCAGGACTTGGTTCAGCACCAATCGCAGCAGCTGCAGCAAAAACAAACGAACCTGTACGTCAGGGATTAGTAACAATGACAGGTACATTCATTGATACAATTATTGTATGTACTTTAACAGGTTTATCAATTGTAATGATGGGCTCATATCAGGTAAAAGGAATCGAAGGTGTACAGGTTACAACTGATGCATTCAAGAAGGGCTTAAGCTTCTTACCTGCAGAAGTTTCAGCATTTATATTGATGGTATGTTTAGTATTCTTTGCTTTTACAACAATCCTTGGTTGGAATTACTATGGTGAAAGATGCTTAGAATATTTAACAAATAGAAATCAAAAAGCAGTAAAAGTATACCGATGGTTATACATACTTGCAGTATTCATTGGACCATACATGACTGTCAAAGCAGTTTGGACAATTGCCGATATCTTTAATGGTTTAATGGCAATTCCTAACATAATCGCATTGTTTGTATTAAGTGGTGTTGTGGCAAAAGAAACAAAAGAGTATTTCAAAAAGCATAAAGAATTATAATAATCATTTATAATTTATAAAAATATTAACGTGATCTGAGAGTTTTTTAAAAAAGAAAGACACTAAAAAGATACAAGAGAAAAATAGTAAATACAAATAAACAAATAGAAAAAAATAAGATAAATAAAAAAAATTAATTAAAATAAATTGTTAAGTTGTTAAAAAAAGAGCTAAAAATGTTTGATAATTTGATATTGCCCCTGCATAGATTTGCATAGGTTGCGTATCATATTCAAACAAATTTTAGCTCTTTGTTTATTCGTACTCATAAACTGAATTATATAAGCTGTTCAACTTTTTACTTATTAATATCCATAAATTAAATTATGTATTAGCTGTTTAGCTATTATCATATTAAAGCATCAGGTTAAATCAGCATTTTCAAATTATTATCTTTTCGAATTATTAGCTGACGATTTTGTTTTCAATCATTTCCTTGTTGGCAAGGTAAAGAATAACGTCTTTACGGGTAATAATGCCTATAAATACATTGTGGTCGTCTACTACCGGTACAAAGTTCTGGTTAGTAATCTTGTTTACAAGCTCATCCATGGAAACTGAAATATTAACAGCTTCATTATCTCTTTTACGTTTCACATCCAAAATCGAAATATCTTCCATATCTTTCAAACTTGGAAAATCATTATCTTTAATATACCAAAGCATATCACCTTCTGTGATAGTACCAACATATTTACCATCTAAATCTAAAAGTGGAATGGCTGAGTAGCCATGATGTTCCATTTTTTCTAAAGCCTGACGTAATGTATCATCAGTATCTGTATGTGCAACTTTTTCTTTTGGTGTTAAAAAAAATAAAATATTCATATAAAATCCCTCCGTAGTTCTTTTTCATACCGAACAACATCATACCAAAAAAACAATGGTAAATCCATACAATACACAAAAAATTAACAAAGAATTAAGAAATAAATGGAAAATATTAACGAATTTAGACAAAAGAAAAGTTCGAAAAATAAAGAAGCAAAAATTTCCACCCCTTGAGGCTGATAAAACTAAAAGGGGTGGAAAAATTCAAACAAAGTAAAAACAGAAAAACGAAAAAACAAAAATTTCCACCCCTTGAGACTGATAAAAACTAAAAGGGGTGGAAAAATTCAAACAAAGTAAAAACAGAAAAAAGCAAAAACAAAATTTTCCACCCCTTGCAACTAATAAAATCTTAAAGGGGTGGAATTTTATAAATAGCTATAAATTAATCAAATCTTAGTGATTTAGTGGTGGAATAATCTAAGTCCTGTGAAGCTCATTACCATATCATGTTTGTTACATGCATCAATAACATCCTGGTCTCTAATAGAACCGCCTGGCTGAGCAACATATTTAACACCACTCTTTGCAGCTCTTTCAATGTTATCGCTAAATGGGAAGAATGCATCAGAACCTAATGTGATTCCTTCAGCCTGTGCAAGCCAAGCCTGCTTTTCTTCCTTAGTAAATACTTCAGGCTTTTCTGTAAATACTCTTTCCCATTCGCCATCAGCTAAAATATCCATATATTCATCACCAATGTAAAGGTCAATAGCATTGTCTCTATCAGCTCTCTTCATATCTTCTTTAAATGGAAGATTAAGAACCTTTGGACACTGACGAAGCAACCAGTTGTCAGCCTTCTGTCCAGCAAGTCTTACACAATGGATACGTGACTGCTGTCCGGCACCAACACCGATAGCCTGTCCGTTTTTAACAAAACATACTGAGTTTGACTGAGTATATTTTAATGTAATCATTGAAATAGCCATGTCAATCTTTGCCTGTTCTGTAAGTTCTTTATTTTCTGTAACAACATTGCTAAAGAAATCATCATCAATGTTTAATTCGTTACGTCCCTGTTCAAAAGTAATACCGAAAACTTCTTTTCTTTCAAGCTTCTTAGGTACATAGTCAGGATCAATTTCGATAATAGCATAAGCACCACGTTTTTTACCCTTTAATAATTCAAGAGCTTCAGGTTCATAGCCTGGTGCAATAATTCCGTCTGAGAATTCTCTCTTAATAACCTGTGCTGTAGAAACATCGCAAACATCTGATAAAGCAATGAAATCACCATAAGATGACATTCTGTCAGCACCTCTGGCTCTTGCATAAGCTGATGCAAGTGGTGATAATTCTCCAAGGTCATCAACCCAGTAAATTTTAGCTTCAACTTCGCTTAAAGGAAGTCCAACAGCAGCACCGGCTGGTGAAACATGTTTAAAAGAAGTAGCAGCAGGAAGACCTGTAGCTTTCTTTAATTCCTTAACTAACTGCCAGCCGTTAAAAGCATCAAGGAAGTTAATGTATCCAGGTTTTCCATTTAAAACCTTGATTGGTAATTCACCTTCTTCCATATAAATACGTGAAGGTTTCTGGTTTGGGTTACATCCATATTTTAATTCTAATTCTTTCATAAGCACTCCTAATTAAATTCTTTAGTTATAATTATTAAATTCTTTAGTTACAATTTTAATGGCTACTAATAATTATAATCATTAACAGCATTTGTTCAAAAAGAGCCTGAACAAAATATTAATAAATTATAATTTTATGATAATAAGCATAATTGATTATTTATTTTTGTTAATAATTTTTGTTTCATAAGTTCCGTCTTCTATATTAATGTATCTTACAAAAAGAGAAACTTTGTTGTCTTCATTTAAGCTGTTCCAAAGCATGTTAGTGAATTCGTCCATATCGTCCATCATAGGAACTAACTTTGGTTCACCTTCAAATGAAGGAAGAGGATTACCATCACATTTGTAAGTGTGAATGAAATGTCCTTCTCCATTAACAGGATTTTCATAAGCAAAAGTGTATCTGTTGCAAGCATTAGGATTACCGTTGTTGCTCTTTAAAATAGACATTGCATAGTTATACTTTCCGTCTTCAACATGCATAATTCCTGAAATACGAGGTGTGTAGTTAGGACCATCAGGCTCAAATTCACGAGTTCTAAGTGACTGTTCAAAAGTCTGCTGCTTGTCCATTAATTCATAAATAGTATCTGTCTGATCTCCATTTGTTACAATTGTCTTATTTCCAAGAACACGAACAGGTGCGTAAATAATAAGACTTGGATCAACTAACTTTGAAGGATCAAAAGCCTGTGTTCTAATTCCTTCACCTTCAGTTGCGAAAACACGATTACGGCTGTTTTCGCTACGACCCATAATAAAATAAGCTGTTACTGCAAACTTTCCATTTGGAGACTTTCCAATAACAATTCCACGTCCCGGATATGAATTTTCTTTTAATTCATTTTCAAGAGATAACATTTCCATTTAATAAATCCTCCTTAAAATAACAAAACCACCTGGGTAACCAGAGAGGTTGCCCAGGCGGTCGACTTACATTCTTAAAACCATGCTCCCTGTGGTGAACTCCACTTATCCGCCAGTCGCATGGACGATTTTCAATTTACAAGTAAAGAATACAATATTTTTAGGGGAATTTCAACTAGAAATTTGCCACTTTGAAAAGTTAATAAATTGTAAACAAATTCTTAAGTTTCTTGCGGTTATAGATAAAGTGTGTTACTTTACCATAAGGGCAAAAACTTAGAAGTATAAACTAAAAGGAAAGAGGTTTGGATTTTGCAAAGAATATATAAGATTTTGCCAAAATATGCGTTTTTACCTTTAATAATATGTTTAGGATTAAATGCGTTTACATATTTTGGTACCAGATTGTTTACAACGGGCTTGTATCATTATGATTTAAGTTTACCAATAGATTATATGATTCCGTTTACACCGTTTATGATGTCAGTTTATGTGTTGGCATACGTGGTTTGGATTGTGGGATTTATTGTAATAGGAAGAGAGAGCAGAGAGGTCTGTTATGAAGTTTTGACGGCAGAGCAGATTGCAAAGTTATGTTGTTTAGTTGCTTTCATTGCAATACCTACAACAATTATAAGACCGGAGGTAACAGGAACAGGATTTTTTCAGTGGTTATCACGATTAATATATAGTATGGACAGTCCTGATAATTTATTGCCATCAGTACATTGTCTTGAAAACTGGATTTGTTTTCGAGGAGCAATGAAGTGCAAAAAGGTTGGAAAGGGCTACAAAATATTTACGTTTGTAGCAGCAATTCTTGTGTTTGCTTCAACACTTATGGTTAAACAGCATGTAGTTTTAGATGTTGTGGCAGCCATTGTGGTAGTGGAACTTGGATTGTTTTTATCAAGAAGGTTTAATTTATCAAAGATTTATTTTATAATAGAAGATAGGCTTTTCAAAAAAACTAATTAGGTAACTGTAAACAAGCCTTTGCAGGCTTACTATTAATAGAAAAGGTGTTTATGAAAGATATGAAAAGTAAAGTGCTATGGTCATTAGTATTGTTAGCACTGATTGGATTAACAATATACGCAATTGTTGGAACAAATGAATCTTTTACAATAGATGGATTTATTTCCTATATCAAATCAGCTTCCCCAGGCTGGATTTTTGGGGCTTTTGTGTGTATGTGCGGATTTTTTGTATTCGAAGGTATGGCACTTAAGGTTTTGTGTGGAACATTTGGTTACAAAAGACCTTTTAGAAAATGTCTTGTATATTCATCATCTGACATTTATTTCTCAGCAATTACTCCATCAGCAACAGGTGGACAGCCGGCATCAGCATATTTTATGATGAAGGACAAGGTTCCAGGGGCTGTAACTACTATCATATTGCTGGTAAACTTGACATTATATACGGTTTCAATTATTGTTATAGGAGTACTTTGCTTCATTTTAAGACCAACTATGGTTGTGCATTTTAGTATCGTTTCAAAAATTATGATATTTATTGGAGCGTTAGTACAATTTGTTTTATTAACAACTTTTTTGTTGTTAGTTTATAAGGAAAAAATCATTACAAAGTGCGCTGACTTTTTCTTAAGATTGTTTAAAAAACTACATTTAGTTAAAAACATTAAGGAAAGACAGGAAAAATTAAAGCATGTTGAAAAGCAATATAAAGAGTGTGCTCAGGCAATAAGCAGTCATAAGAAACACATTTTCGTGGCATTTATTTACAACTTATTACAAAGATTGTCACTGATTGGTGTTTCTATTTGTGTGTTTATTGGAATTGGTGGAACAAAGGTGGTAGATGCTTTTGCAGCTCAGGGATTTGTTGTAATCGGTTCTAACAGCGTGCCAATACCGGGAGCAGTTGGAGCAGCAGATTATTTGTTCATTGACGGATTTGGACATTTGGTTAAAGACAGTATTAGCATTGAACTTTTAAGTAGAGGAATTTCTTTCTACTGTTGTATACTAATTTGTGGATTGATTACTTTAGTTGCATATTTGTTAAGAGGAATGAAAGGAATGAAACACAAGATAAAATGATAGGAATTTGGGATTATACTGTGATACTTACATACGGTTCACTACTTTCTGCAGTAATGGGAATCTTAGTATCACTTTCAGGACATGGTCACCCATATTTTGGAGTATTGTTTCTGCTTTTATGTGGATTGTTTGATACTTTTGATGGTAGAGTGGCAAGATCAAAGAAAAATAGAACAAAAAAAGAAAAAGATTTTGGTGTTCAGATTGACTCATTGTCAGATTTGGTAGCATTTGGTGTTTTACCAGTTTGTATAGGTATGGGACTTTGGAAAAGAGATATGTTTGACGCAGGCAGAGTGGCTGGGGGAACAATGGTTAAGCAACCTAGTGTTTTATGTACAATACCTGAAGCAGTTATCGTTATTGTAAGTGCGTTTTTTGTATTAGCAGCGTTAATCAGACTTGCATATTTTAACATTACTGTTGAAGAAACACAGGGAGATTGCGTAGGAGATAACAAGTATTATTATGGTTTACCTGTTACATCTACAGCACTTATTTTCCCGGCATTTCTTTTACTAAGACATATTTTATATATTAACAGTGTTAACATTTCTTTTGCGTACTACATAGTTCTTATAATTGTAGCGGTTTTATTTGTTTTGAAATTCAAGCTTAAGAAACCGGGTACTGCAATGTTGTATTTTATGGTATTTTTAGGTGCATTAGAATTTATAGCTATGATAGTTGTAAAACATTTTGCAAGATAATTTATAAATGAGTTAATGCGGTAAGCATAGAACAAATAGATTAGTTTATTAATAATAGAGAGTAACATGGAAAATAATAACGAATCAGGAATTTTAAAATTTTTATATAATACAGTGCCCGGTCGTGTGGTGCTGAAAATACTTACAAGCCCCATCATTTCAAAAATTGGTGGGGCTTATATGGATTCTCCAATATCTAAAATTCATATTAAAAATTTCATCAAAAACAACGGTATAAACATGGCGGATTATGAAAAGGCAAAATACCATTCTTTTAATGAATGTTTTACAAGAAAGATTTTGCCGGAGAAGCGACCGGTGGAATACAGTAGCGATGCTTTTATTTCGCCTTGCGACAGCAGATTGTCAGTTTATAGGATTGATGAAAAGTCAACTTTTAATATTAAGAGAAGTCATTACAAAGTGGCAGATTTAATACCGGACAGTAAGAAGGCGCCTGACTATAATGGTGGAATTTGTATGGTGTTCAGACTTTGTGTGGATGACTATCACAGATACGGCTATGTTGACAATGGCGAGATTGTGGAAAATAAGCCGGTTAAGGGAATACTTCATACAGTGCGACCTATTGCCGTAAATAAATATCCTGTGTTTGCACAAAATAGCAGAGAATATTCAATTATTGAAACTGAGAATTTTGGAACAGTTGCTCAAATAGAAGTGGGTGCAATGATGATTGGAAAAATCAAAAACCACCAAAAATCAGGTTTGATAAAACGTGGGGAAGAAAAGGGTATGTTTTTATATGGCGGTTCAACTATTGTTGTTTTAGTTGAAAAGGACAAAGTAAAACTTCCTGAAACATATTTCTATAACACTTCAAAAGATATTGAGACAAGAGTTCTATATGGCAGAAAAATAGGCACAAAATATAAAGAGTAATTTAGAAAATGGTGGCATATTACCACCATTTTTTCTTTTTGAAAATTACACACATAATAATAACAAGAAGAAGACTAAAACCAAAAACTATAGGATAGCTGTATTTGAATTCAAGCTCAGGCATGTGTTCAAAGTTCATACCATACCAGCCAACAATTAAAGTTAAAGGCATAAATAGCGTGGTTACAACAGTGAGAAATTTCATAACCGCATTTTGATGCACGTCCAACTGTTGCTGATAAATATCTCTTATTTGTGACGTGTATTCCCATATCTGTTCCGATTCGTGACCAAACATTGTAGTTTTTCTTATAAGAATATTGAAATACTCTTTTGCTTCATTACTAATTAAATCAGAAATATCATCTTCCAAATCCTGAAGAATTCCCTCAAGTTGTACATAGTAATGGTGAAGCTTCATGGTGCGGCTCCGATAATTTGTAATTTCTTTTATAATATCTAAATTTTTTTCATTTAAAACTTCCAACTCCAACTGTACAAGATTTTGTTGAAGGCTGTTAATCTTCTCTAAATCCTTAGCCATAATATAATCAAGAAGAAAATACAAAACACACCCGCTATCCCGAAAAGCATCTTGGTTCTTGCTGGATTCAGATATTTTTTGAAAAGCCTGGGCAACATACTCGTCTCTGTCAATAAACACAACATAGTCCCGAGTCAAAATAAAAGAAATAATAGAACGGGTCGTAACAAGAATATCCGGTATATTAATGTACCCATAGATAAAATCTTTAGAGTTCTCTAATTTAGAAAAATGGAAATCCATAAATAAATTAGGTATTTTTGGTACATACTTATTAATAATGTGGTAATTATTAGCAGAAGATAGTGGTATAATCCCTACGAAGTTATGTTCAGGCTGTATATCTAACTTATTTTTAAAATCATTAAATTTATAAAACATAGTATTAGTATATTGTCCGAAAAATAATGTTTTAAACATAGAAAAATAAGGTATAATCATTGTGGGAGTGCGAATTGCGAAACAATTCCCAGAATCAAAACTCAAAATCAAAAAAGTTCGTAATCACTTGTGTTTGAACAAAAGTGGATTAAAGACTTTGGGAGAAAGGAAGTTTTTATAATGAACAAACAGGAAATACTTGTAAAAAAATTAATTGAGAAGAAATATACAATATCTTTTGCAGAAAGCTGCACCGGAGGAAAGATGGCAGCGACTATCGTTGATGTGGCAGATGCGTCAAAGGTTTTAAACGCAAGTTTTGTCACTTATGCAAATGCGGCAAAAATGAAATATGTAAATGTTTCGAAGGAGACACTTGATACATTAGGTGCAGTAAGCGAACAGACAGCAAAGGAAATGGCTGAGGGCGTAGCAAAAGCTAATCAGGCAAATGTAGGAGTGGGTATTACAGGAATTGCCGGTCCTACAGGTGGCACTGTGGAAAAGCCTGTTGGTACTGTATGTTTTGGCTATACAATTAATGGTGAAACAAAAACGGAGACAGTACACTTTGGCAATCTTGGAAGAAACGTGGTCAGGGAGAAAAGCGTGGAGCATGTTTTAGATATGCTAATAAGCATATTGTAAAAATATGTATAAATATGTATAATACAAAAATTTGAACAAATCTCACTATTATGTTAAAATGAAATTTACGATTGATTAAGAGAAAATTATGAAATATAATTGCACAATACATAATGTAGAATTACGAAATTTGCACGTATTATTTCATATTATTAAACTAAATGTAGGAAAGAGGATATAAACATGCCAATAAAAGTAAAATCAAATTTACCTGCTAGGGATATTTTAGAAAATGAAAATATATTTGTTATGACGGAGAACAGAGCAATGACTCAGAACATTCGTCCGCTAAAGGTGTTGGTATTGAATTTAATGCCTACAAAGATAGTAACAGAAACACAGATTTTAAGAAAATTATCAAATACACCACTCCAAATAGAAGTGGAATTTTTGCAGACAGCAACATACCGTTCAACTCATACTGATCCAAGTCATATGGATGAATTTTACAAAACATTTGATGAAGTAAAAGACCATCATTTTGACGGCTTAATTATTACAGGCGCCCCACTTGACTTTGTAGCTTACGAAGATGTGGAGTATTGGGATGAACTTTGTACAATAATGGAGTGGTCAAAGAAACACGTTCACTGTACGTTCCATTTATGCTGGGGAGCTTTTGCAGGCTTATATTATCATTATGGAATACAGAAAAGAGACAGAGTGCCTAAATTATCAGGTATTTACAAACATCATATTTTAAATAAAAAGTCACCATTGTTTAGAGGTTTTGATGATGTGTATTATGCACCACACTCAAGAGCAACAGAAATTACAAGAGAACAGATTCTTGAATGTCCGGACCTTGAATTAATGGCAGAGTCAGATGAAGCAGGAGTTGGTGTTGTAAAATCAGTAGACAGCAGACAGTTCTTTGTTTTATATCATTCAGAATATGATGCAGATACATTGAAGTTGGAATACGAAAGAGATTTAGCAAAAGGTATGGACCCGATTATTCCGGTAAATTATTTCCCAGACGATGATCCAACAAAAGAGCCAATTGTTAACTGGCGTGCGGCAGGTCAGCTTTTGTGGACAAACTGGATTAACTATTATGTATACCAGACAACACCTTACAATATTAATGAGGTAGAGAACGAATAACAACGGAGGAACTATGGTAAAAATTATTACAGACAGTACAAGTGATTTAACAAAGGAAATATTAGAAAGATACAATATTGATGTTTTACCGCTGTATGTTCACATGGGTGACAATGAATATAAGGATGGTGTGGATATTACACCGGATGATATTTATAAATGGAGCGATGAAAATAAAACAACACCAAAAACAGCGGCACCATCAATTGAAGATGCGGTTAATGCGATAAAACCATACAAAGAAGCAGGCGACGATGTAATTATGTTTGCTATTTCAGAAGACATGTCAACAACAGCAAATGTAATGCGACTTGCAGCAAAAGAGCTTTATTACGAAGAACACGTTTTTGTTATTAACTCAGAAAGCCTTTCAACAGGTATTGGACATTTAGTAGTTGAGGCAGCTATTTTGGCAAGAAAGAAATATCAGCCGGAAGAGATAGTTGAAACAATTGAAACTCTTAAGCCTTATGTAAGAGCAAGCTTTGTTGTGGACACATTAACTTATCTTCATAGAGGTGGAAGATGTTCAGCAACATCAAAATTATTCGGCAGTATTCTTAAGGTAAAACCTTGTATTGTTGTTAAAAATGGTAAGATGGATGCTGATAAGAAATATCGTGGTCCAATAAAGAAGGTAATTCTCGACTATGTAAAAGACCAGGAGCAGGAACTAAGACATGCTAAAAAAGACAGGGTTTTTATTACGCATTCAGGTTGTGACGCAGAAATCGTGGGGGCTGTAAGAGAATATCTTCAAAGTCTTAACAGATTTAAGAAGATTGTTGAAACAAGAGCGGGAAGCGTAATATCAAGTCATTGTGGACCGGGAACACTTGGAGTGTTGTACATTGCAGGTGGGGATTCTTACGGACCATACGATAAAGACTTTGACTACAACCATAATGGAATTATAGATGAGGACGAAAAGGCTGCTGAATCAGCGTATATAAGACATATGGTTGAAGCAGAAAAGTTGGATAGCAATGAGTCAGAAGAAGATGATGATGACCAGGAAATGTTCTCTGGAGAATAAAATATATCAATCAAAGTTGACGGATTTAGACAATTACACACCTAAAAATCTTGTTTATTCTGCCTATAACAATTTATTTTCAAAAGTAGTAGAATTATATTGTGGGAAAATCGGTTTAGGTACAGCTTAAATTTGTACCTATATATTTATACATAAATAGTATTACAAAACAACATATATTGAGATAATATCTTAGTATAGTAGGAAATTATTTTATGCATTGTTGTAGAATTTTGAGTCACTTAAAACGATGTTAAATTCAATGACTGAATATTTTCGTAAAAACGTGAAGTTTTGTATTGCACTAATAGTAAAAAAAGAATAGAGGTGTTGGAATTGTTTAAAGTTGGAGACTATATTGTGCATGGAAGAAATGGTGTATGTAAAGTGGTTGACATAACACATCTGGATATGTCAGGAGTTGATAAAGACCAGTTATATTATGCTTTAGTTCCAATGAAATCCGAGGATAGCAAAATTTTCTATCCTGTGGACAGTGACAAAGTAGTTATGCGTTCAGTTGTAACAAAAGACCAGGCTAAAGACTTAGTTTCAGAAATAAAAGACATTGAGCCAATGAGGATTGAAAACGACAGACAGCGTGAGGCAAAGTATAAAGAAGCGTTAGTTTCATGTGACTGCAAACAGCTTATCTGCATTATCAAAACTATGTATGCAAGAAACAAAGAGCGTATTGCCAAAGGAAAAAGAATCACATACGTGGATGACAGATATTTAAAAGAGGCAAAGCAGAATTTAAATGACGAATTTTCAATTGCCCTTGGTATTGAACCAAGAGAAGTTGAAAAATACATTAAAGCTCAGATTGTAGAACAGGAAGCTTAAATAAAATATTAGATTTTTGGAAAAAACCTTACTGATTTTTTGAAGTCGGCAAGGCTTTTTCATATTTATGTGCAAAGCAAAAATAATTATTTATGCTGTATAAAAAATGAATATTAGAATGAAGGAATAGAAAAATATGAAGTTTGCGCTTAAATCATATAATTCGCATCAGGACGAATTTGTGTGTATATACGACATGGACGAATTGAGTTTATACACATCAGATTGTAGCACTGATGGTAGCCTAGTTGTTAATGGAACATATATTTGTTTAGATTTCGATATTAAGACACAAGAAGTCAAGGGAATATCCGGATTTGTAGGCAATTTAGCTGATTTAAAATCTGTAAAAGTTTCTAATGTTAATACAAAATACGATGCAAAATTAGTAGTGGATGCAGATGAAGCGTTTATGGCAGGGATAGGATATGGTATAAATTTAGAGTATGAGATTATGTATGATAAATTTAATAGATATATATGCATTTTACCACTGGCAAGGAAAAGTTTACCAGATGAGTATTATAGAATTGCAGGAAATATTTTCGTGGCACTAAATGATAGCGTGATAGAAGGAATTTTGATAAAACTATAATGTGTATAAAAGTTTAAAACACCAATAGAATTACATTTTACTTGCATTGATTATAAAAATTGAATTATAATGTGAAATAAATGATAAAAAATATACGTTATATATTAAACAGGGAAAATAAGACCTGTGAATTTATATAACACATAAAACGAAAAGAAAAAACAAGGAGGACATTAATATGTTTTGCAAAAAGTGTGGTAAATATGTACAGCCAACTGAAAAACAATGCCCATATTGTGGAGAAATAATGGAAGATACTGTGAATAATCAGGCTGACAATGGTACAGGAAATGCGTCAGAAGATTTTGGAGAAACTAAGATTTTTGATGACCCAAAAGAAGATTTTGGAGAAACTAAAATCTTTGGAAATCTGGATATTGATGATGACAATGCTGAAGAAATACCAACAGTATCAGATGACTTCGACGGAATAGATACAGTGGATGATGAGTTTGAAGACTTGCCTGACGAAATCCAATATGAAGAAGAGGATTCTTTTGACTTCCCAGAAGAAATGGAAGATGAAAATTTCGTTTTTGAAGATGAGAATCAAATTGACGAAGATGAAGAATTTTATGATGATGATTCGGATGAATATGATACGGAAATACCGGACAGTCAGATAATTAATCAAAATAAAAAAATGAACATTATTGCAATAGCGGTTTCAGCAGGAATTATTATTGTGGTTGTAGTGGCAGCAATATTTTTATCAAGTACATTTGGTAAAACAAAGACGGAAGAAACAACAGCAGAGGAAACAACAACTGTTGATAAAACTACAAAAGAAAAAGCAAATAATGACGACGATAATAATCACACAGAAGAATACACAAGAGCATCTGAAACTTATGCACCACAGACAGCAGCACCTGAAACAGATGCACCTGAAACAGACGCACCGGAAACTAATCCACCAAAAACAAAGCCACCAAAGACACAGGCTCCAACAACAAAGAAAGTAGTGGAAACAAAAGCACCGGAACCTGAGACAGCAGCACCTGAAACAGATGCACCACAGGACAACAATGAAGATGGTGGAGAAACAGCAGGAGAATAAAAGTTTATAAAAGAAACATAAACATCCCTTTTGAGATTAAATAATAATCTTGAAAGGGATGCACACTCGTGGGAAAAGAAAGTAGTTGCATACGGGCTCGCACTCGGTGTGTAGAATGTCGCAGGCGACATTCTTATTTCCATAAATTGTTAAAAAAATTAATTTATTACTTTAATTTATTAAATTTCCATTTATTTTTTTTCAGTTTTCAGGTATACTAATCAAGTTAAGTAAAATAGTATGAAATACATTACGGGAAAAATACGCGCCATCTGTATTTTTTTGGTAACAAAGTGTGTTAACACAAAATAAAAAAGAACAGGAGAGAAAAAATGGATAACAAGAAAGAGTTTAAGCCATTTATTCCTGCTGATAAGGTTATGCCTGAATTTACAGTTGCATCTGTAATTATCGGTCTTATTTTAGCAGTTATATTTGGTGCAGCCAATGCTTACCTTGGTGTAAGAGTTGGTATGACAGTTTCTGCTTCTATACCGGCAGCTGTTATTTCAATGGGTGTTATTCGTGTTATTATGAAGAAGGATTCTATTCTTGAAAATAACATGGTACAGACTATTGGTTCAGCTGGTGAGTCATTAGCAGCAGGAGCAGTATTTACATTACCTGCAATTTTTATGTGGGCAAAAGAAGGAAAGGCAACATCACCATCATTTATTACAATTGCATTAATCGCATTATGTGGTGGTATACTTGGTGTACTTTTCATGGTACCACTTCGTACAGCATTAATTGTTGAAGAACATGGTACATTACCATATCCTGAAGGAACAGCTTGTGCTGAGGTACTTCTTGCGGGAGAAGAAGGAGGAAGTAAGTCAAAACTTGTTTTCTCAGGATTAGGAATTTCAGCTGTATATAAATTTATCGCAGACGGTCTTTGTTTATTCCCAAGTGAAGTTGACTTCTCATTTAAGGGAAGCTACACATGTGCTGTTGGTATGGATGTGCTACCGGCATTATCAGGTGTAGGTTATATTTGCGGACCTAAGGTTTCAAGTTACCTTTTTGCAGGTGGTATTTTATCTTACTTAGTGCTTATGCCTGCAATTGCGTTCTTTGGAGGAGACAGCTTATCATCTGTTGCAGATGATGCAGGAAATTTACTTCCATTTAACCAGTTAGATCCGGGAACAATTTGGAGCAAATATATTAGATATATTGGTGCCGGTGCAGTAGCAGCAGGTGGTATCATTAGTTTAATTAAAACTTTACCAACTATGTTTAGAACATTTAAGTCAGCTATTAAAGGTTTTGGAAAAAATGTATCAGGTGGAGATAGAACACAGCAGGATTTACCAATATCTGTAGTTTTAATTGGTTCATTAGTAATCGCTGCTGGAATGTGGTTAATCCCTGAAATTCCTGTTAGCTTACTTGGCGCATTATTAATAGTTGTATTTGGTTTCTTCTTTGCTACAGTTTCATCAAGAATGGTTGGTATTGTAGGAAGTAGTAACAACCCTGTATCAGGTATGGCAATTGCAACTTTAATACTTACATCTTTCGTATTAAAGGCTACAGGTTCAACTGGTTCAGCAGGAATGATAGCAGCTATTTCAATTGGTACAGTTATTTGTATTATCGCAGCTATGGCTGGTGATACATCACAGGATTTAAAAACAGGCTACATTGTTGGTGCAACACCTGTAAAACAGCAGATCGGTGAATTACTTGGTGCAGTTGTTGCAGCTTTAACAATCGGTGGCGTATTATACATTTTAAGCAAGGCATGGGGTGGATTCGGTTCAGCACAGCTTCCAGCTCCTCAGGCATCTTTGATGAAAATGGTAGTAGAAGGTGTTATGGGTGGAACTCTTCCTTGGGTTCTTATTATCGTTGGTGCATTTATTGCAATCGTCGTGGAAATCCTTGGAATCCCTGTATTAGCATTTGCAATTGGTTTATATTTACCAATTCACTTAAGCACACCAATTATGCTTGGTGGTGCCGTAAGATGGATTATTGAAAAGAGAAAATATTCATCAGAAAAAGAACAGAAAGAATCTGTTGACAAGGGTGTACTTTACTCTGCAGGTATGATTGCAGGTGAAGGAATCGTAGGAATTTTACTTGCAATATTTGCAGTAGCAAAATTAGATGGCAAAATTAATTTATCAGGAATTTACGGAGACAACTTCAACACAGTTGGTAACTGGGTTGCTCTTGTAGCATTCGCCTTATTAGTAGGTTCACTTTTCTTATTCTGCAGAAGAAAGAAAACATCAGACAAATAAATTTTTGATATGAATAATAATTTAAACATTTTATAATTTTAGAATGTTTTTTAGAGGGGTGGAAGTGCTGATTTTTGGTGCTTCCACTTTCTTCTATAGAAAGATTTATACTGTGCTTGTATAAACAAATGTGGTATACTAATGGTTAGATTTAAAGAAGGCGGTATTAAATGAAAAAAGAAAATAAAAATCAAAAATCACAGGAAAATTATTTGGATAAAGTGCCGGTGATACAGAAAAAATGGGAAGTAAATGAAAAAGGTTTAGTTGAAGTTACAGTTGAAAATACTGGGTTCTTCAATGTAATTGCACAGAAAGTATTTAAGAAACCAAGATATAGTTTTATTGAATTAGATGAGTATGGCAGTTGTGTGTGGCAACAGATAGACGGCAGGAAAACATTGTATGAAATTGGAGCCGTTTTAAAGAAACAGCACAAAAAAGCTTCAACACAGTTATATGAAAGATTGGCAAAATTTTTTGGCATATTAGAACATAATAAATATATAAGATTTATAGATAAGGAAAAATAATGGAAATTAGTACAGTCGTTATTGGGATAATTTTATTTGCCATAGCTACAATGATTATTTATGGCTGGGGACTGGTTAAACAGAAGAACCAGTCATCTGATTTGATGAACATGCTTTTTAGTAAGGGCAATAGTAAAGTAAAAAAATATTTAAAGAAAAATGAGTATATTACATTGCCACAGGTTGCAGAACTTTGTGATGGCATAGAGGCGAAGCTTCCTTTTTCGAAAAACAAGGCAATTGTAAAAGACAAAAATGATTTTGCAAAACAGCTTATGCAGTATATGGTTAAAACCAGCCAGGTGGAAGAAGAAAACGGAAGCTATAAAAAATCAAAGTAATTGAATTAAGTATTGAGCAAACCAAAGTTAATAAAAAGATTAAAGAAGGCTAAGTTAATAGAAATTAAACACATAACAAATGTTAGAAGGGTAAATGTAAAAATAATAAATATAGTTACAAAGTAAAGCAGAAATGTTTTGACTAAAAGTATAAGAATAACAGAGTTTTAAATATCATTATTATAAATTAATGATTGAAAATAAATAATAATTAAAATATATAATGCGAGGTGTAAGGATATGTCAGTTTTAGAAGGAAAGAAACCTGAAAATGTATTAAAATTTTTTGAAGAGATAGCATCTATTCCTCATGGTTCAGGAAATGTGGAACAGATAAGTGATTATTTAGTAAAGTTTGCAAATGATAGGGAATTAAAGTGCCGTCAGGATGAAAAGAAAAATGTAATCATTTGGAAAGGTGGCACAAAGGGCTACGAGAATTCAAAGCCTGTTATTTTACAGGGACACATGGATATGGTTGCTGTAAAAACAAATGACTGTGACAAGGACATGACAAAAGATGGACTTGACTTGGAAGTTAATGGAGACTATTTAAGTGCAAAAGGTACATCACTTGGTGGTGATGACGGTATTGCTGTAGCCTATGCTTTGGCAGTTTTAGATAGCAACGACATTGCACATCCACCAATTGAAGCTGTATTTACAGTTGATGAAGAAATTGGTCTTTTAGGTGCAGACTTCATTGATACATCAGATTTAAAAGGCAAAGAGTTAATCAATCTTGATTCTGAGGACGAAGGAATTTTTACAATTAGTTGTGCAGGTGGTGCTACAGTAGAATGTTTACTACCTTATAACACAGAACCTATTAATGCAAAAATTATTGAACTTAGGTTATCAGATTTTGCCGGTGGTCATTCCGGTATGGAAATTATTAAATGGGGAGCTAATGCAAACTGTATTTTAGGTCGTATTTTATTAAATGTATTTCAAAATGTTGGTATGCGTATAATGGCAGTTAACGGTGGCGAAAAAGATAACATTATTGCAAAGGAAAGCGAAGCTGCAATTGCAGTATTACCTGAAGTTGTAGATAAAACAAAAGAAATTATCGAAAAAACTTTTGAAGATGTTAAGGAAGAATACAAGTTTACAGATCCTGACATGAAGCTTCAAATCAATGTTATGGATGAAGGAATTTCAGAAGCATTATCGGGTGCAGCCACATTGGCAACAATTATTTCTTTAGTTAATATGCCAAATGGAATTCAGAGAATGAATCCTGAAATGCCACACATGGTACAGACTTCTCTTAACTTGGGAATTTTAAGAACCAAAAAAGACAACGTTTCATTATCATATTCAGTAAGAAGTTCAATTGAAAGCGAGAAGAATTCCCTAATTGAAAAGATGCGTTCACTTACAGAAATCTTTGGTGGTCAGATTGTTGTTTCAGGAGAATATCCTGGTTGGGCATACAGAGAAGACTCAAAATTAAGAGATACTGCAGTGGAAGCCTACAGGAAATTATACAATGAAGAACCTGTTATCGAAGCTATTCACGCAGGTCTTGAATGTGGTATGTTTGCAGACAAGATTGAAGATTTAGATGCAATCTCATTTGGCCCAACAATGAAAAATGTTCATACAACAGATGAAATGTTAAGCATCTCATCAACTGAAAGAACATGGGAACTTATTGTAAAGATTCTTGAAAAATTAAAATAGAAAATGAAATTTGATATAAAAAAATTAAAAAAAGACATAAAAGAAATAGCGATTCCTATAGTCGCTATTTCTTTGTTTATAATAATAATTAATAGTAAGTTTGGAAAAATTTGTCCCTTAAGAATGCTCATTGGAATTCCATGTCCAACCTGTGGAACCACAAGAGCAGTAGGTCTTTTATTAAAAGGAAAAATAACAGAGGCGGCAATGGTTAATCCTATATGGATTTTTCTTTTGGTAATTATAGTAATGGTGTTTTTTTATCGTTATGTAGAAATGGCATTCCAAAAAAGAAAAAGTCTTTTGAAGCTTATAGATATAATGATTTTTACAACAATAGCTGTAGTCATTGCTGTTTACATATACAGAATGATTTTCTGGTATCCAAACAAAGAACCTATGGTGTATGACAAAAATAATCTGTTAAACTTGGTGAAAATATTGTATTTACAACTGTCTTGTCAGATGTAAAAACATGTGCTATAATCTCAAGCAATGTTTGTAAAAAAAAGCAAATATACACAAAAATAAGAAAAGGCAGTGTTTTTACACTGGAAGTGAAATTAAAATGAGAACAGATATTATAATTGTAGGAAGCGGATGCGCAGGTATGTATTGTGCATTAAACCTGCCAAAAAACAAAGATATTTTAATTATTACAAAAGACATTGTAGAACATAGCGATTCATTTTTAGCACAGGGTGGTATGTGCATGTTGAAGGACAAAGAAGATTTTGATAGCTATTTCTACGATACAATGAAAGCCGGTCATTTTGAAAATGATACAGCAGCAGTTGAAACTATGATTAACTCATCACCGGATCTTGTAAAAGATTTATTAAGTTACGGTGTTGATTTTGCAAGAGATGAGGATGGAAATCTGGCTTACACAAGAGAAGGTGCTCATGCAAGAAATCGTATTCTTTATCACGAAGATATTACAGGCAAGGAAATAACAAGCCATATTTACGAACAATGTAAGAAGAGAGATAATATTACAATCAAGGAACATTGGACCATGGTTGATATTATTCCAAAAACTGAAAATGGCAAAGAACAAAATGAGTGCCTTGGTATAGTAGTAAAGAAAGATGACGGAACTTTAGATACTATTTACGCAGATTATACTGTACTTGCCAGTGGTGGTATTGGTGGAATTTATAGATATTCAACTAACTACAGACATTTAACAGGTGATGCAGTGGCAGTGTCAATAAGACATAATATAGAGTTAAAAGATATTGATTATGTTCAGATTCACCCAACAACATTTTATTCAGAAAAAGAAGAAGACAGAAGTTTCTTAATTTCAGAATCTGTAAGAGGTGAAGGCGCCCAGTTGTTTGACAAGGATAAGGAACGCTTTACAAATGAACTTCTACCTAGAGATATTTTAACAGGAAAAATTAAAGAGCAGATGAAGAAGGATGGCACTAATCATGTTTGGCTTTCAATGAAACCAATTGATGAGGAGCAGTTAACAAATCATTTTCCTAACATTGTAAAACACTGTAAGGAACATGGTTACAATGTGCCAAAAGAAATGATACCTGTTGTGCCTGCACAGCACTATTTTATGGGTGGCATAAAAGTAAACCTTCAAAGTAAAACTTCAATGGACAGACTTTATGCAGTTGGTGAAACAGCATGTAACGGCGTTCACGGAAGAAATAGATTAGCAAGTAACTCATTACTTGAAAGTATGGTTTTTGCAAAACGTGCAGCGGTGGAAATGTCTGAACAGTTTAATGATAGAGAATTCGACAGAAAAGAAGAGACTGTAGATTTTGATAAATACAAAGATCTTCATGCATGGAATAAAGAAAATAAACAGATGATACTTGACTTAATTGAAGAGAGCAAAAAACAAAGAGAGAAAGCAGACGCTTAATTAAAAATAGAGCAAAAGTAGATGCAAAGCTATGAAAAATAGCAGATAAAAAATATATGCAAATACAAACAGATGCTTAATTAGAAAAAGAATAAACAAGAAAAGAACCAGAAAAGAGGAGGAAAATATGTTTGATCCAATAACATTAAAATTAACAGTAGACCCACTTATTGAAAGTGCTTTAAAGGAAGATGTTACAAGCGAGGATGTAACAACAAATGCAGTAATGCCTGAGTCATGTATGGGACAGGTAGATTTAATTTGTAAGGAAGATGGTGTAATCTGTGGATTACAGGTTTTCTCAAGAGCATTCCAGCTTTTAGATGAAAATACAAAGATAGAACTTTTTGTAAAAGATGGTGACCAGGTTAAGGCAGGCCAGCTAATGGGAACTGTTACAGGTGACATTAGAGTTCTTTTAGTTGGAGAACGTACAGGTCTTAACTTTTTACAGAGAATGAGTGGTATTGCAAGTTATACTAACTCAATTGCAAAATTACTTGAAGGAAGTAAGGTTAAACTTTTAGACACAAGAAAGACAACTCCAAACAACAGAATCTTTGAAAAATATTCAGTTAGAGTTGGTGGTGGAAACAACCATAGATACAATTTAACAGACGGAGTTTTATTAAAGGACAACCATATTGGAGCAGCAGGTGGTGTTAAGGAAGCAATAAAAATGGCTAAAGATTATGCTCCATTTGTTAGAAAGATTGAAGTGGAAGTAGAAAATCCTGATATGGTAAAGGAAGCTGTTGAAGCAGGGGCTGATATTATTATGTTAGATAATATGGAACATGATGTAATGAAAGAAGCTGTTGACATTATTGATGGAAGAGCTGAAATTGAAATCTCAGGAAATGTTACAAGAGAAAACATTGCTAAATTAATTGATTTAGGTGTTGATTATATTTCAAGTGGAGCATTAACACACTCATCTCCAATTCTTGATATATCTCTTAAGAATTTACACAGAATCTAATTTGTAATAGAAAATATAGTAAAGTGGCATTAATTAAGTAATATAGTATTGAACTCATTAGGAGGAACAAATGAGCGGAGAAAAAAGAAGGGAAAATTTGCTTAAGATTTTGCAGGAAAGCCATAAGCCGGTTTCAGGAACAAAGTTAGCTGAAAAATTTCAGGTTAGCAGACAGGTTGTTGTACAGGATATTGCTTTACTTCGTGCATCAAATCATGATATTGTTTCTACGCACAAAGGCTATGTTTTAAAAGATAAAGATCATATTTCACGAGTGTTTAAGGTAAAGCACAGTGAAGAGAAAATGCTTGATGAATTAAATCTTATTGTGGATTGTGGTGGAAAAGTTGAAGATGTGTTTGTTTATCATAAACTATATAATGTTGTGCGTGTGCCAATGAACATCAAGTCAAGAATGGATGCAAAAAAATACGTTGAGTCCATTAAAGGGGGCGTTTCGGTTCCCCTAGAGCAGATAACATCTGAATATCATTATCACACAGTAGTGGCAGATTCAGAGGAAACTTTAGACATAATTCAACAGCAATTGCAGGAACATGGATATTTGGTTGCATTAAGGGATTATGAACCTGTAGACTTTTGGGGAGAAGAAGAATAACTATAAATAGCAGTTAGTTTTGAAATTAAGATAGAAGAACTTAAAGTTATAAAAATAATAAATAGTAATGCATATAATAAAGTTACATGAAGTGCGAAAAAACAGAAAAATTGTGAAAGTTTCACACTTTATGTAACTTTTATGCTATACTTAAACTTAGACAAAGAGGCAAATATGAAAAACAAAAACTATTTTATCTTAATGAAATACCGATTTAATAATCTATATTTCATATTACCTACTTGTAAATATCAAAAAGGAGAAGAATATGAATATGAAGAAAATCTTATCAATTGCCTTATCACTTGTTATGATAATGGCACTATTCACAGGATGCGGAAGCAACAAAAACGCAAAGACAAAAGATAATGGCTCTTACTTTAAAGAAGTAAAGAAGATGCAGGAAATTAAGACAGGAACAGGGGAAGTAGAACTTTCATTTGATGTAAGTGCAGATTCAATCAAGAAAGATAAAACTATACCTGCCAAGTTCAAGAAGGATGGCAAGATACAGGGCAAGTTAAAAGTTGAGACAACAACAGAATCAACATCAAAGCTTGCTGCTAAAATCTCACTTCAATATTTAACAGATACTTATGAAGAATTGACAACAGTTGTAATTGATGGTTCAAAATTATATATGAATATGGGTTCAATATCTAAATTCATAAGTAAAATTGACAGTGAGTCAGGAAAACAGTTTGAAAGCGCCTTAAAGCAGATTGGTGCCACAGGATATGTTTCACTTAATTTAAATCAGGTTGCGGATTTATTAGAAATAGACAAGGAAGCTTTCGCTAAGGCAGTGACATCATCTACAAAGATTAATACAAAGGTATATGATTCATTAGAAAAAGATTTCTCATCATTACAGGGAAAAGACGGAAATGACTATACGCTTACAGTAAATGGTGAAAACGCTGATGCAGCAGTTACAGCTTTAGTAAGCTTCTGTGACAATTCATTAAAGGATATTTATAATGAATTAATGGACGTTTACATTGAAGCATTTGGTGCAGATTCAACTATTGGAAAACAGTATGCTGACATGAAAAAAGACACAAAGGATGTTGACAATGCAATTAAGAAAGTTAAAGACAACAAAGATAAAATTGTAAGTGCAATTAAAGATTCAAATGCTAATATTGTATCAAAGGCAAAAGTAACAGGTGACAAGGGTAGCAGAAAAGGAACTATCTCTATTGAAACAGGAGAAATCAAGAATGATGATGCATCAATGAATATTTCATTAACATCAAACATAACAGAAGGAAAGCCTTCAGTTAAGGATTTAGTTCCAACAGAAAATGTAACTGACTTAACTTCTATTATAACAATGCTTTCATCACAGATGTCAGGTAAGGGATTATAGAAAGTTGAACATAAAAATTCCCTAACAATAGCCGGCGGACAACGGGGATAATTAACAGTAGATGTTGTAATTAATCATAATTATTAACACAGATGAATAATTATGGAAATAATGTTAATAATACACAAAAAAAGTAGCGATAATGATAATTTGGAAATGTTCCCATTACATTATCGCTACTTTTGCATTTTTTTATTATTTGTTATTTAATGCAGCTTCAACAAATCCCAAGAACAATGGATGAGGTCTGTTAGGACGGCTCTTAAGTTCAGGATGTGCCTGAGTTGCAATAAAGAATGGATGAGATGGTATTTCAACCATTTCAATAATTCTGCCGTCAGGAGAAATACCTGAAAGCATCATACCATTATCTGTTAAAACTTTTCTAAAGTCATTGTTTACTTCATATCTGTGACGGTGACGTTCATGAATTAATTCTTCTCCATATAATTCATAAGCTTTGCTGTTCTTGTCAAGTTTACATGGATAAGAACCAAGTCTTAATGTACCACCAATATCTGTTACACCTTCCTGATCAGACATAAGGCTGATAACAGGATGAGTAGTTGAAGGATCAAGTTCAATACTGTGTGCATCTCTGTATCCAACAACATCTCTTGCAAATTCAACAATTGATAACTGCATTCCAAGGCAAAGTCCTAAGAATGGTATATTGTTTTCTCTTGCGTATTTAATAGCTGCAATCTTACCGTCGATTCCACGACTTCCAAAACCACCGGGAACTAAAATTCCTGAAACATCTGAAAATACTTCAGCAGCGTTTTCGTTTGTTACTGTTTCAGAATCAACCCATTTAATATTTACTGTAGCACTGTTTGGATAGCCTGCATGCTTTAATGATTCAACAACACTGATATAAGCATCGTGTAAAGCAATATATTTTCCAACTAAGGCAACTGTAACTTCCTTTGTAGGATTCTTAGCAGCCTTAACCATTGCTTTCCAGTCATCTAAATCAGGTTCAGGACAATCAAGCTTTAAGCTGTTGCAAACGATTTCTGCAAGATGTTCTTTTTCCATTGCAAGAGGTGCTTCATAAAGCATGTCGACTGTAAGGTTCTGTACAACGTTACTTGCAGGCACATTACAGAATAAGCTGATTTTGTCTTTTAAGTTGTCATCAATTTCATGTTCTGTACGGCAAACAACAACATCTGGCTGTATACCAAGTCTTTGAAGCTCCTTAACACTCATCTGAATTGGTTTTGTTTTCATTTCTTCAGATGCAGGTAAGTAAACCATAAGAGCAACATGAATTAAAATACAGTTCTCGCGACCAACATCATGCTGGAACTGTCGAATGGCTTCAATGTAAGGCTGAGATTCAATATCTCCAACTGTACCACCAACTTCAATAATTGCAATTTCTGTTTCTTCGCTTAAACTTCTGTAGAAGCGACTTTTAATTTCGTTTGTAATGTGAGGAATAACCTGAACTGTACCACCACCAAAATCACCACGTCTTTCTTTTTCAAGAACCGACCAATAAACCTTACCGGTAGTTACATTTGAGTTTTTTGTTAAGCTTTCATCAATGAATCTTTCATAGTGTCCTAAGTCAAGGTCTGTTTCAGCACCGTCATCTGTTACGAAAACTTCACCATGCTGGACAGGATTCATTGTACCCGGGTCAATGTTAATATATGGATCAAACTTCTGCATAGTTACTTTGTAACCACGAGCTTTAAGAAGTCTTCCAAGAGAAGCGGCTGTAATTCCTTTACCAAGACCTGAAACTACACCACCAGTTACAAAAACGTACTTCACTGCCATGTGATTTTTCCTCCATTGTATTATTTATAAATTTTTAAAAAAATTGTTTTTTAAATAAATTCCTAAATATGTAGTATAACCAAAATATTGATTTTAATTAATATTTCGCATTATAAAACACACCATAATAGTGTACTACAATCAAGATTCAGATTCCATAACAAAATAAATTTTGTTAAAAATTAATGAAATATTAAACAAAATTTAACATAAATTAAGCACGATATGGTATATTGTTAAGTATAAAATAAAACACCTGTAGCATATTGTAATTTATACGGAAATCTATGACAAAAAATATCAAAGGTGGAAAGGATACCAGACTAAATGGATAACAACAGAAACATACCCCCTCGTAATAATCAGGGTGGACCTAACAATCAAAAGAAAAATAAAATAATATCAGTATTTGTAACTTTTATAGTGGCATTGATTTTTACAAGTTTAATGTCTTATATGTTTGACTCAGCAACAAAGAAAGAAATAACTTATAATCAGTTTATTGATTTGCTGGATCAGGGCCAGGTAGAGAAAGTTACATTTGATGCAAACAAGATTTATATAGTTCCAAAAACAGATGGAACAACCCTTATTAGGACAACATTTTGGACAACAAAATTAGATGATCCTGATTTAATTACAGATTTAAAGGATAAATATGCCGGCGTGTCATTTAAGGCAGAAGCATCAAGTGCAAGTACTAGTATTTTATATATACTACTTGAAGGGGTATTGCCACTTGTATTTTTCTGGGCAATGCTAATGTTCATAATGAGAAAGACCACAGGCGGAAAAGGCGGTGGCGGTGTATTTGGCGTAGGAAAGTCAAATGCAAAGATTTATATACAGAAAGAAACAGGTGTTACATTTAAAGATGTTGCAGGACAGGAAGAAGCAAAGGAATCAGTAGTGGAAATGGTAGATTTCTTACACAATCCGGGCAAGTACACAGCAATTGGTGCAAAACTTCCAAAGGGAGCTTTGTTAGTAGGACCTCCGGGAACAGGTAAAACTCTTCTTGCAAAGGCTGTGGCCGGTGAAGCAAAGGTACCGTTTTTCTCGCTTTCAGGTTCTGACTTTGTAGAAATGTTTGTAGGTGTTGGTGCTTCAAGAGTTAGAGATTTATTTAAGCAGGCGGAAGAAAATGCACCATGTATTGTATTCATTGATGAAATTGACTCGATTGGTAAAAGTCGTGACTCACGATACGGTGGTGGAAATGATGAGCGTGAACAGACACTTAATGCATTACTTGCAGAGATGGATGGTTTTGACTCATCAAAAGGTATTTTGATTTTAGCAGCAACAAACAGACCGGAAGTTTTAGATCCGGCACTTTTAAGACCAGGACGTTTCGACAGACGAGTTATAGTTGACACACCTGATTTTAAGGGCAGACTTGAAACATTAAAGGTACATTCAAAAGATGTTAAGTTAGATGAGACAGTTGATTTAGATGCTATTGCAAACATTACAAGCGGTGCAGTTGGATCTGATCTTGCAAATATGGTAAATGAAGCAGCAATCAATGCTGTTAAATGTGGCAGAAAAGCAATTTCACAGGATGACTTAATGGAAGCTGTTGAAGTTGTAATTGCCGGTCGAGAAAAGAAAGACAGAATCTTAAGTAAAGAAGAAAAGAAGATTGTGTCATATCATGAAGTTGGACATGCACTGGTTGCAGCAATACAAAAACATGCAGAACCTGTACAGAAGATTACAATTGTTCCAAGAACAATGGGTTCATTAGGCTATGTTATACAGGCACCTGAAAAGGAAAAATACTTAATGTCAAAAGATGAATTAAGTGCAGAACTTGTAACATTGCTTGCAGGTAGAGCTTCAGAAGAAATCGTGTTTGATTCAGTAACAACAGGAGCATCAAATGATATGGAGAAGGCAACTAAGATTGCCCGCTCAATGATTGCTCAGTATGGTATGTCAGAAAAATTTGGCTTAATGAGTCTTGAACAGATTAGTGACCCATATTTAGGTGGTCATTCTCAGTTAAACTGTAGCGATAAGACTGCAACAGAAATTGAAGAAGAAGTTAAGACTCTTCTAAAACAGAAATACGAAGAAGCAAAGAAACTTCTTCAGGAAAACAGAGATAAGCTTGATAAAATAGCCAAGTTCCTTTATGAAAAGGAAACAATTACCGGAAAACAGTTTATGGATATTTACCATAAATGTGATGAACCTGAAGCAAGCAAAGAGACTACACAAACTGTAGAAACTGTTGAAAATGCAAGGAAAGAAGCAGTACAGCCTACAGAAGAAACTGTAGCAAAGGAAGAGACGGTACAGCCAGCAGAAGAAACTACTACAAGCGAAGAGACTACACAAACTGTAGAAACTGTTGAAAATGCAAAAGAAGATATTACAGAAAAGTAATAATAAATAATTATAAAAAGATAATAGCCCACAACAGGAGCATTAAGAAAAATTAGCAAAATTATGTTAATTTAATAATTCAGATGTTCCAGGGCAAATTAAATAAGGTGGTTGCAAACAATAGTACATGTTTGGGACCACCTTATTAATCTTTGTTAGGACAGCTATATATGATACAATTATAAAAGTAAAACATTTGATGGAAGGGTAAGAAATGAGTGGTTTTAACATACAGGAAGAATTGAAGAAAATGCCGGATACACCGGGAGTATATTTAATGCATAATAAGCATGATGATGTAATATACGTTGGGAAGGCGATTAATTTAAAAAGACGTGTAAGCTCTTATTTTAGGCAAAGCACAAAGAAAAGTCTGAAAATTCAGTCAATGGTAACACAGATTGTCCGCTTTGAATATATCCTAACTGACTCAGAATTAGAGGCTTTGATTTTAGAGTGTAACCTTATAAAAGAATACCGCCCTAAATATAATACAATGCTTATGGATGATAAAACTTATCCATACGTAATGGTAACCACAAGCGAAAACTATCCAAGGATTGTCATGGCAAGAAGAATGAAAAAAGATGGTAACAAATATTTTGGACCTTTTACAAGTGGCGGGGCAGTAAGGGATACTATTGATTTGCTACAAAAAATGTATCACATTAGAAGCTGTAGAAAATCAATTATAGTAAAACATGATGAAAACTATAAAGCAAATTCAAATAATACAGCAACAAAAGAAATACCAACTGTAAACGGCAGACCATGTCTCTACTACCACATGGGACAATGTGGTGGGGCATGTCAGGGTTACATTTCAGTGGAAGAATATAAGGAAAATGTTAATAAGGCAATTAAATTTCTTGAAGGCAATTACAGAGAGACAATCAAGGAACTTGAAGAAAAAATGCAGGCTGCATCAGCAGAATTAGATTTCGAACAGGCAATGGAATACAGAGATTTAATTAACAGCATCAATCACGTAGCCGGCAACCAAAAAATTACAACCCACAAATTTGAAAACAGAGATATTATTGCATACGCAGAAGAAGGAAGTGATGCAGTAGTACAGGTTTTCTTTGTAAGAAACGGAAAGCTCATAGGCAGGGAACATTTCTATTTAACAACAGTCCCGGGAGATACGGGAAAAGATATTATTACAAGTTTTATCAAGCAGTATTATATTGGCACGCCGTTTATTCCTAATCAGTTGCTTGTTCAAGAAGAAGTGGATGAACCGGAGCTATTGTCTGAAATGTTAAGCAGAAATCAGAATTATAAAGTTAAAATTGTTAATCCTAAAAAAGGAAGCAAGGAAAAACTTGTGGAATTGGCTGCAAAGAATGCACAAAATCTTTTGGAACAAAACAAAGAAAAATATAGAAGAGAACAGAAGAAAACTGTTGGTGCTGTACAAGAAATAGAACAGTTAATAGATGTTCACAACATTCACAGAATGGAATCTTACGATATATCTAACACCAACGGATACGAGTCAGTTGCATCCATGATTGTTTATGAAGATGGAAAACCAAAAAGAAATAATTACAGAAAATTTAAAATTAAAACAGTACAGGGACCTGATGACTATGCAAGTATGGAAGAAGTTTTAACAAGAAGGTTTAAACATGGTCTGGATGAAAGAGAAAAAATGGATATGGAAGGCAACAGTGATTATGAGCTGGGAAGCTTTTCAAAATTTCCGGACCTTCTTTTAATGGATGGTGGAAAAGGTCAGGTAAATGTGGCGCTTCGTGTGTTAGATGAACTTAAAATAAACATACCTGTATGTGGTATGGTAAAGGATGATAATCATAGAACTAGAGGCTTATATTACAATAATTTGGAAATACCAATAGATACAAGATCTGAGGCTTTTAAACTGATAACAAGAATTCAGGATGAAACCCATAGGTTTGCAATTGAGTATCATAGAAGCCTTAGAAACAAAAAAGAGGTAAAATCAATATTAGATGACATACCGGGAGTTGGTCCATCAAGAAGAAAAGCATTAATGCTTTATTTTAAATCAATAGAGGCAATAAGAGAGGCTGATGTAGACCAATTATTAAAAGTGACTTCCATTAATGAAAAAGTGGCGAAAGATATATACAAATTTTTTCACAAATGATAGAATAGCAGTGGATAATTGCGCATTTTTGCGTAGAGAGAACGAAAATAAAAAGACCTATAAGGAGGTAGATTATGGCAACAAATCAGGATATATATATACCATTAACCAAAATTGTTGATAATTATGGATTAATTAACCATACACCGGAAATTAACACAGATGAAATCAGAATTAATATTCCGGAAGTAAACAGACCGGCGCTACAGCTTGCCGGCTTCTTTGAACATTTTGACAAGGAAAGAGTTCAGATTATAGGAAATGTTGAATATGCTTTTTTGGATAACATGCAGCGTCAGAACAGACAGTGGGTTTACGAAAAATTAATGAGTAGCGGTATACCTTGTCTTATTTTATGTAGAGGAAACAAGCCTGATGAAGATATGGTGGCAGCAGGACTTAGACATGGCGTGCCTATTATGTCAACACATTTTGACACATCAAGATTCAACGCAGAACTTTCAAGATGGTTAAATGTTGAACTTGCACCTTGTATTACAAGACATGGTGTTTTAGTTGATGTTTACGGTGAAGGCGTTTTAATAATGGGTGAAAGCGGAATCGGAAAAAGTGAAGCAGCACTTGAACTTATTAAGCGTGGACACCGTCTGGTAACAGATGATGTTGTAGAAATAAGAAGAGTAAGTGCAGAGACACTTATAGGATCATCACCTGCCATTACAAAGCATTTTATTGAGTTAAGAGGTATTGGAATTATTGATGTAAAAGCTTTGTTTGGTGTAGAAAGTATCTTGGATTCTGCAAGTATTGACATGGTTATTCAGTTAGAAGAATGGAGAAGAGACAAGGACTACGACAGAATGGGCTTGGATGACCAGTATACAGAGTTCTTAGGGAACAAGGTTATTTGCCATAAAATACCTATCAGACCAGGTAGAAATCTGGCTGTTATAGTTGAAGCGGCTGCTGTAAACCACAGACAGAAGCGTATGGGATACAATGCAGCAAGAGAATTGTACAAGAGAGTACAGGAAAACATGGAAAAAGGTGATTAATAATTTTAAATGGAGGATATATAATGAAAAAATATTGTTTTGGAGTAGACGTTGGAGGAACAACAGTAAAAATCGGATTTTTTAACGTAGATGGCACTATGTTAGACAAATGGGAAATCGTAACAAATACAGACAACGGTGGAGAAGCTATTTTAGGAGACATTTGTAAGTCTCTTGATGATAAATTAGCAAAAGAAAACATTCAGATAGATGAAGTAAAAGGAATTGGAATTGGTCTTCCGGGACCTGTTCTTTCAGATGGAACTGTTTTACAGTGTGTAAATCTTGGCTGGGGCAAGTTAAATGTGGAAGAGAAACTTTCATCTATGTTCCATGGAGTTACTGTTAAAGCCGGCAATGATGCAAACGTTGCAGCTTTAGGAGAAGCATGGAAAGGTGGCGGAAAAGATTACGATGATGTTGTTATGATTACACTTGGAACAGGTGTAGGCGGTGGCGTTATTATTGGAAACAATATTTTAACAGGATACAATGGTGGTGCAGGAGAAATCGGTCACTTCCATATGAACGACGAAGAAACAGATGTATGTGGTTGTGGTAAGAAAGGCTGTCTTGAACAGTACGCATCAGCTACAGGTGTTGTAAGACTTGCCAAGAGATATATGGCAGACAATGATGACACAAAGATGAAAGAATTTGGCGACAATATTACAGCTAAAGATGTATTTGACCTTGCAAAAGAAGGAGACCAGGGAGCAAATGTTGTTGTAAAACAGATGGGAACATATTTAGGAAAAGCAATGGGCTTTATTGCGGCAACTGTTAATCCACAGGCATTTATCATCGGTGGTGGTGTAAGTAAAGCCGGTCGGTTCCTTATTGATGCAATTACTGATACATATAGAAATGTAAGTTTTAAAGCCTGTTCAGAAGCAGCAGTATGTTTAGCTGAACTTGGAAATGATGCAGGAATGTATGGAGCAGCAGCTCTTGTAAAATAAATTGAAAGAGAGTGTGTTAGATTGTTTGAAATTTTAAAAAATATTGTTGGTGAAGATTATATAAGAGAAAATGAACCAATGGGAAAGCATTGCACTTTCAGATGTGGTGGTAATGCAGATTTATATGTAATGCCCGGTTCAATTGAGGAATTATCTTCAGTAGTTAAGGCATGTAGAGAAAATGATTATCCATTTATGGTTATAGGAAATGGAAGTAATATTCTTGTAAAGGACCAGGGCTATAAGGGAGCAATTATTGAAGTAAATAACAGAATTAATTCAGTTGATGTAATTGGTGATGAAATAGTTGCTGATGCCGGGGCTAAATTGTCAAGTGTGGCAATGGCAGCCTATGAAAATGACCTGGCAGGTTTTGAATTTGCTCATGGCATACCGGGAAATGTAGGTGGTGCAGTTGTAATGAATGCCGGTGCTTACGGTGGAGAAATAAAGGATGTTATAAAATGGGCAAAAGTCCTTACTGAAGATGGAGAAGTTGTTACACTTAATGCAGAAGAATTAGAATTAGGTTATAGAACAAGCATTGTTCAAAAGAAGAACATGATAGTTCTTCAAATGTGTATTAAGTTAGATTTAGGAAGTCAGGAAGAAATTGCACTTATAATGCAAATGTTCATGCAGAAAAGAAAAGCAAAGCAACCTCTTGAATATCCTAGTGCCGGTAGTACTTTTAAAAGACCTGAAGGTTATTTTGCAGGCAAATTAATTGAAGATGCAGGTCTTAGAGGCTATCAGGTTGGTGGCGCAATGGTTTCAGAAAAACATTGTGGTTTCGTAATTAACTATGACAATGCAACAGCAACAGATATTTTACAGTTAATGGATGATGTAAAAGCAACAGTAAAAGAACAATTTGATGTAGAATTAGAACCTGAAGTTAAAATTATATAGCTAGTTGGAGGAAACAGCATGCGTTTTGTTATTGTAACAGGAATGTCAGGGGCAGGAAAAATAACAGCACTTAAAATATTCGAAGATAACGGCTACTATTGTGTAGATAATCTTCCAATAGATTTAATTGAAAATTTTGCAGACCTATTGTTTGCACAAACAAGTGAAAAGAACAAGGTGGCAATAGGTGTGGATATTAGAAGTGGTGAGAATTTAGATCGTATAAATGAAGTGCTTACTCACATGAAGAAAAAGGAACAAAATTACGAAATATTATTTTTGGACTGTAATAACAGCACTTTGATTAAGAGATTTAAGGAAACCAGACGTAGTCATCCAATGGGTGATGCAGACAGCGTGGAAAATGAAATCGAAGCAGAGCGAGTGAAACTTGCATATCTTAGAAAAAATGCAGATTACATAATTGATACAAGTAATCTTTTAGTGCGCGATTTAAGAGTAGAAGTGGAAAAAATATTTGTTATGAATCAAGATTACAGAAACTTATTTGTAACAATAATGTCCTTTGGTTTTAAATATGGAGTACCGGCAGATTGCGACTTGGTTTTTGACGTAAGATTTTTGCCAAATCCGTACTATGTACCTGAACTTAAGCATAAGACAGGCGAGCAGCAGGAAGTAAGAGATTATGTTTTGGCATCTCCTGTATCAACAGAGTTTTTAGAGAAATTAATCGACATGATTAAGTTCCTGATACCAAATTATATTGACGAGGGAAAGAATCAGTTAGTAATTGGTATTGGTTGTACAGGAGGTCATCACAGATCTGTTACTGTAGCAAATGAACTGTATAGACAGTTAAACAATATGGATGCAAATTACGGCATACGAATATCTCATAGGGATATTTTAAGAAACTAAAGGGACTAGAATAGAAAGTTAAATATATGAGTTTTTCGATAAAAGTAAAAAATGAATTAGCCAATCATATAAGCAATGCCACACATTGTAGAATAGCAGAATTAGCCGCACTAATCTCCATGTGTGGTAGTGTTATGATTGACGAAAACAATAATTACAAAATAAGAATAAAAACAGAAACACAACCTACAGCAGAAAAAATTAAAAAACTGTTGTGGAAAACATTTAAAGTAGATGTTGATATTTCTACCAGAGAAAATGCATATTCAAAAGTGGGAAGAACATATACTTTATTAGTAGGCGACCACCAGCAGGCGCTTAAAATACTACAGGCTACTAAGCTAATTAACGAAAATAATGAAATTGGAGAGAATTTTTCAATTACAAATAATATTGTAATTATGAAAGATTGCTGCAAAAGAGCCTTTATTAGAGGGGCTTTCATGGCGGCAGGTTCCATTAGTGATCCTAATAAATCTTATCATTTTGAAATCAAATGTAACAGTGAAAAAAAGGCAAAGCAGCTTATAGAATTACTAGAAAATTATAATATTGATGGAAAAATGGTTGCAAGAAAAGGTGGTTATGTGGTATATATCAAAGAAGGCGAAGGCATCGTTGACGTGTTAAATGTTATGGAAGCACATGTTTCCTTAATGGAAATGGAGAATGTAAGAATACTTAAAGGTATGAGCAATTATTATAATAGACAGGTTAATTGTGAAACCGCCAACATAAAGAAGACCGTGGCAACTTCGGTGAGACAAATCGACGATATCGACTTTATTATACAAAATAAGGGCATAGATTATTTGCCGGAGAAACTACAAGATATCGCATGGGTTAGAAAAGAGAATCCTGATGCATCTTTGCAGGAGCTGGGAGAAATGCTAGATCCTCCCCTTGGAAAGTCAGGAGTAAACCATCGATTGAGAAAAATTTGTCAGATTGCACAGGAATTAAGGGGATAGCCCTAAGGAGGAGAGATTTAAAATGACAACTAGAGATGTTACAATTGAAATCAAACAGGGATCAGATGTAAGTCCGGTAGCAAAATGTGTACAGGTTGCAAGCCAGTTTACAAGCAAGATTTATGTGGAGTACGAAACAAAGAAGGTTAATGCTAAAAGCATTATGGGAATGATGGCATTAGGAATTGCAGCAGGACAGACAGTTACAATTTCAGCAGACGGAGAAGATGAGACACAGGCTATTGACAGTATTGAAAAATATTTAGGAAACAAATAGTTAGTACAATTATTAGAAAGAGAAATTAATAAATAATTTAGAAATTTCCAATTGAGAAAAATATAACAATTTTAATTATAGAAAAATCTAATATATTTTTATAAAAAGTCATAACAATGATAAGTTTTTTGCAATCTGAACTTATTTGTTATGACTTTTTTATGTAATAAGAAATGTATAAAACTATTTTTATTTTTTTAATAAAAATACCATAAAAAATAATTTTATGAAAAAGTGTACCTTCTATAAAAAAGCACTCCTTTTTTGAACTGATTTTATATTGTAAAAATATAATAGTAGGAAGAACGGTTTAGATTAATGTAAAAAAAGGAGGATTTTTTTTATGAAATTTAAAATTTCAAAAAAACTTTTAGCAACAGTGTTAGCTATTGCCATGGTAGTAACGGGATTTGGCATAAATAACACAAGTAAGACAACAAAAGCAGCTTCTCTTGGAAGCAGTGGGGATTATGAGGTAACAGCTGAAGAGATTTCTTCTAGCGTATGTAAAATAAATTTTAACAGTAAAAACTATGCTGCATATGCAATTCTTCATTATAAAGTTAATGATGGAGCACAGCAGAATGTAACAATGAGTGGAAGTGATAAGCAGTTCCAGTACAGCATTAACGGTTTAAAGAAGGGCGATAAGCTTACATGTGTATTTACATATAACAAGGGCAATGCTCAGTATGACACAAGTGAAATGACATATGTTACAGGTAGTACAAGTTCTACAGATGCTAACATACAGGCACCTTTTGGTTTAGTAGTAAACAGTCCAAAAGATAATACAGTTAGTGTTGTATGGGGACGTGGAAATATTGATTCATACAATGTATACATTGACAACGACAAGGTTGCAAACAAAGTAACTTGCGGTTACTACGAATATGGCAATATTTCAGCAGGTACACATACAGTTTCAGTTACAACAGTTTCAGGTTCAAGGGAATCAGCAAAGACTTCATTATCAGTAACTGTAAAAGGACAGACACAGCAGGTGACAACAGCAGCACCAACTACAACAACAGCAGAAAAAGGTGTTGTATATATTTATCAGGATATTAATTATGGCGGTAGAGTTGCAGCTTTAAATGAAGGAAGATACAACCTTGCAGCATTACAGGCAAAAGGATTTAAAAATGATGATTTATCTTCATTAAAGGTTGCAAGTGGATATGAAGCAATTCTTTATTATGATGACAACTTCCAGGGAGAGTCAAGAAGAATTACGTCGGATACTGCTTGGATTGGTTCAGATTTTAACGACAGAACATCATCAATTATTGTACAGAAAAAGACAGTTGAAACAACTACAACAGTTAAGGCAACAGAAAAAGAAAATACAGATACAGGTATTGCTAAACCATTTGGCTTGGTAGTAAGCAATCCATCAGCAGGAACAATTGGAGTTGTATGGGGACGTGGAAACATCAATTCATACAATGTTTATATTGATGGAAACAAAGTTGCAAGCAAAGTAGGATGTGCATATTACACATACTCAGGATATTCACAGGGAACACATACAGTAGCTATTACAACTGTATCAGGTAATAAAGAATCAGCAAAAGAAACTATGACAGTAAATGTTGCACAGAGTGGTTCAGGTCAGGCACCAGCAACAACGAAAGCACCTGCAACAACAAAGCCAGCAACTACAACACCAAGTACTAGCATAGGTACAGATGTACCACAGCTTGATTCAAGTATTCCTGTAAGAAGTGATAAGATGTTCTTACAGCTTAACAACAAAACAAATGGAAAGTACAAAGATAGTGAAATCTATTGGATTGTACTTGGAAGAAATAAAAATCATGAAATTTGTTATTTAGACGCACAGGGAAACCTTGTTAAAGCAAGCGAATCACTTAATACAGTTACAAAGAATGGTAGAAAATGTGCAAATGTTGCCCATTCTATGGCAGAAGCAAAATATGTATATTTGCCGGATATTGAATCAGGAAGAATGTATTTAAGTTACGGTGAACCTGTTTACGTAACATTCATTAATGGTGCTGATGGAAAAGTAGGTTATGCAGGACCTGACTTAAACAATCCATCAGATCCTAATAGTGATGTGTTATTCGAGTTTGCAGAATTTACAGTAACAAATAAAGAATATTGGGGCAATACAACAAGAGTTGACTTCTTTAGTTTTCCAGTTGTAACAAGATTAGTAGGACAGGGTGGATTTGATAACCGTCCGGGAGATTACCCAACATATGATAAGACAGTTGGTGATATAGGAACAAGAGATCAGATTTTCAATGCATGGAAGAACAGTGCACCTGCAGCATGGAAGAGTCTTTACGACGGAAAGAGAATTATGGCTCCATGTAAGACAACTTTCAATGAAGGAAAAGAAAACGGACATTACTTTGACAACTATATTAATGAATTTTGGAATAAATACTCAAATGAAACATTAGTATTCAGGTGTGATGCCGGAACATTTAGAGGTAGAGTTAGTGGAGATCACATGACATTTACAAAAGATGGTGACGGTGGAACATACACAATTTACAAACCAACAACACAGGATGTGTTAGAAGGAAAAGGAAACTTTAACAGAGGAAATTCAACAGAATTAGTAATTGAAGCACAGCTTTGTGCAGCATTTAACAGAGGTGTTGCAACAGATCCTGCAAATTATCAGAATCCAAGTGCTTATTACAAAAATGGAACATACAACTATTATAGCAAGTTCTTACATGAACGTTCTGTAAATAATTTCTCATATGGTTTCTGTTATGATGATGTAAATGATCAGAGTACACTTCTTCATTACACAAACCCAACAGCATTGATACTTGACCTTAAATGGTAATAATATAGACAGACACAAACCTTTCGATGTTTTTCTCAATATATTATAGGGCGAAGCTACTTCATCAATTTGGTGGAGTAGCTTCATTTCTGTTGCCGGGCTTCATTTCTGTTGCCAGGCTTCTTTCCTGTTGCCAGGCTGACGGTTAAATTAGAACGATAGGCAGTATTTCGTTATCTGAGCTAGCCTAGCTACAATCGCGAGAGATTGTTTGAAACCGCGTAGTGGTTGAGTTATCGATAGCGATTGTTAATAGGCGGCGCAGTGAAGATAGAAATACAACCTGTTCTAATTTAACCGTCAGCTTGGCAAAAGTGGAGAATGGCACCGGAGGTGTTGACAAATGTGTTGAATTTAAAATATACTTTTTAGTATGTTTTAGAAATGATGGAAATTAATTTAGATTATTAAAAGAGCTGAACTATAATTTGTACTTAAGAGAAGTTGCTAGAAACTATAATGTATAAATAGAAGTTAAAAATAGAAATACTGAAGAGGGATTAAGTAATGTCAATATACCAATTATTATGGTTGTTTCTGATTTATTCTTTTGTGGGATGGATTTTGGAAACAATTTTTGCAATTACCAAGCAGAGAAAAATTATTAATAGAGGTTTGATTAATGGACCGTTTTGTACCGTTTATGGTTTTACGGGAGTGCTGATTACTGTTGCACTTAAAGATTTGTCAGGTGTATGGTTGTTTCTTTTTTCAGCTATATATGCTTCTGTAATTGAATGGGTAGCAGGAAAGATTATTGAAAAAATCTGCCATGAAAGATGGTGGAACTATGAAAATAATAAGTTTAACTTAGGTGGCTATATTTCTCTTCAAACTTCGGTGCTTTGGGGAGTGTTAGGATTTATAGTGGTTACTTTTACGAATAGCCTGTTAATTGATGCTTATAAACTTATACCTTTTATGGTTATAAGAATTATATTGATTGTTGTAGTTGTGGCATTAGCTGCGGATATGATTTTCTCACTTCTGATTCTTTACTATAATGGTAGAGGAATTGAGAAGGTTAAGAGTGCAAACAATAATTTTACTAAGTTAAGCAGAAAACTTGAAAAATGGTTAATAAGTAGAGTTAATAATAGAAAGAATAAGGCTTATCCTAAAACTGTAAAAGTAGAAAAGGAAGCAAAGGATAAAACAGTATTTGCCTATGGGTGTGGTTTTTACAAGTTGGTTGTTTTGTTTTTTGTAGGTGCCTTTGTAGGAGATATTATAGAAACTATTTTTTGCCGAATTACCATGGGAGAATGGATGAGCAGAAGTAGTGTTGTGTGGGGCCCTTTTAGTATTGTGTGGGGACTGGCAATTGCAGCAGCTACTCTTATGCTTTACAAGTATAAGGACAGAAGTGACGGTTTTCTTTTTCTTATAGGAACCGGATTAGGTGGGGCTTATGAGTATTTGTGCAGCGTGTTTACAGAAATAGTTTTTGGAAAAGTTTTTTGGGATTACAGCGATATACCTTTTAATTTAGGTGGTAGAATTAATTTACTTTATTGTTTCTTTTGGGGAATCGCAGCGGTAGTGTGGTTTAAGTTGATTTACACAAGACTTTCAAAAGTAATAGAAAAAATTCCTGTTAAGTTTGGTAAAATAACAACTTGGATTTTGGTTGTTTTTATGATTGCAAATGTACTTATGTCATGTTTTGCTTTAACAAGATATGACCAGAGAGAAAAGGGTATAGATGCTAAACAGTCATGGCAGGTTTGGCTGGATAAACATTACGACGACGAAAAAATGATGAGAATTTATCCAAATGCCATAGTAACAAACAAAAAATAGAAGTATGATTACTGTTATGCAATGGAATGATTTAGAATTTCCCTATAGAGCAATGAATGTTTCAATATGTATACATTCTGGTGTGAAAAGAAAACAGTTGAGAGATAACGCTCATCAGATGAGAACGTTGTAAGGAACAGTATTGGTTCCATATAGATTATAGAGAAGGATAAAAGATGGCATTTACACATTTACATGTCCATACAGAATACAGTCTGTTGGATGGTTCAAGTAAAATAAAAGAAATAACAAAAAGAGCAAAAGAGCTTGGTATGGATAGCCTTGCCATAACAGACCATGGAGTTATGTATGGGGCGATTGATTTTTACAGAGCTGCATTGGCTAATGATATTAAACCAATTATTGGCTGTGAAGTTTATGTGGCTCCGGGCTCCCGTTTCGATAAAGAGGCAAATGCAGGTGAGGACAGATACTATCACCTTATTTTGCTTGCGGAAAATAATACAGGTTACGAGAATCTTTGTAGAATTGTATCGAAAGGGTTTGTAGACGGATTTTATTATAAGCCTAGAGTAGATTATGAAGTTCTTGAAAAATATTCTGAAGGTATTATTTGTCTTAGTGCCTGTCTTGCAGGTGAGGTTCAAAGATATCTTGCAAGAGACGAGTACGAGAAGGCAAAAGAGGCAGCAGTTCGTCATTTGAATATTTTCGGAAAAGATAATTATTTTTTGGAATTACAGGACCATGGAATTCCTGAACAGAAAACAGTAAATCAGGCTTTGTTAAGATTAAGCAAGGAATTAGATATAGACTTAGTTTGTACAAATGATGTTCATTACACATACGCTGATGATGTGGAAGCACATGATATTTTGCTGTGTATCCAGACAGGTAAGAAAAAATCTGATGAAGATAGAATGCGTTATGAAGGGGGTCAGTTTTATTTAAAATCAGAAGAAGAGATGGCTTCTCTTTTTAAATATGCACCACAGGCATTGGAAAATACTCACAAGATTGCTGAGAGATGTAATGTAACGTTTGAATTTGGTGTTACAAAACTTCCTAACTTTGAAGTGCCTGAAGGCTATACGCCTTGGACTTATTTAAAAGAATTATGCGAGGATGGTCTTCACAGAAGATATCCTGTTTTTAGCGGAGAAGTAGATGAACACTGTAAATTAACAAAAGAGCAGTTACAGGAAAGATTAGATTATGAATTAAATACAATTAAAAGTATGGGGTATGTAGAATACTTTTTGATTGTGTGGGATTTTATACATTATGCAAAATCAAATGGTATAGCAGTAGGCCCGGGTAGAGGTTCAGCAGCCGGCAGTATTGTTTCTTATTGCTTGGAAATAACAGATATTGAGCCAATGAGATACAATTTGCTGTTTGAACGTTTCCTTAATCCGGAGCGTGTATCCATGCCCGATATTGACGTGGACTTTTGTATTGAAAGACGTCAGGAAGTAATTGATTATGTAGGAAGAAAATATGGAAAAGACCATGTGGCGCAGATTGTTACTTTTGGTACATTAAAGGCAAAAGGTGTAATCAGAGATGTGGCGCGTGTTCTTGATATGCCATACGCACAGGCAGATGCGATTGCAAAAATGATTCCAAATGATTTACACATGACTTTGGAACTTGCCTTAAAGCAAAATAAAGAATTAAAGAATCTCTATGACACAGACCCTGAAGTTAAATATTTAATAGACATGTCAATGAGACTTGAAGGTCTGCCAAGACATGCGTCCATGCATGCGGCAGGTGTTGTTATTTGTGCAAAACCTGTAGATGAATATGTACCGCTTTCAAGAGCAGCAGACGGTTCAATAACAACTCAGTACATTATGACAACCTTGGAAGAACTGGGGCTTTTAAAAATGGATTTCCTTGGCCTTAGAAACTTAACTGTTATTCAGAATACTCAAAGATATATTAAGAAAAACAGAGGCATGGATTTAGATTTAAACAAAATAGATTATTCAGATAAAAAAGTTTTGGATTATATTGGAACAGGAAATACTGAAGGTATATTCCAGCTTGAAAGTGCCGGTATGAAAAACTTCATGAAGGAGTTAAAACCACAAAGTCTTGAAGATATAATTGCGGGTATTTCATTGTACCGACCGGGCCCAATGGATTTTATACCAAAGTATATAGAAGGAAAAAATAATAAGGACAGTGTAACATACGATTGCCCACAGTTAGAGCCAATTCTTGAGCCAACCTATGGCTGTATTGTTTATCAGGAACAGGTAATGCAGATTGTTAGGGACTTGGCAGGTTATACATTAGGTCGAAGCGATTTGCTACGAAGAGCCATGTCAAAGAAAAAGGCTGATGTAATGGCAAAGGAACGCCAGAAGTTTGTATATGGCGACGAGGCAGAAGGAGTAAAAGGTTGTATAAATAATGGAATCAGTGAAGAAATCGCAAACAAAATTTACGATGAAATGACTGATTTTGCAAAATACGCTTTTAACAAATCTCATGCGGCGGCTTATGCAGTAGTTGCTTATCAGACAGCTTATTTGAAGTATTACTATGCCGAAGAATTTATGGCAGCAATGCTTACGTCGGTAATGGACAACTCAGACAAGGTAGCTGAATATGTTTATTCCTGTCGTTCAATGGGCATTAAGATTTTACCGCCTGATATTAATGAAGGAGAGAGTGGCTTTTCAGCAGGGGATAAATGTATCCGTTATGGTTTAACAGCTATCAAAAATGTGGGTAAGGCAGTTATTGATGGCATAGTTGCAGAACGTGAAAGAAATGGCAAGTTTAAAGACTTAGAAGATTTCATCACAAGAACATCTTCAATAGGTGTTAATAAACGAGCTATTGAAAACTTTATAAAAGCTGGGGCTTTTGATTCTCTTGGAGCCACAAGAAAACAGATGATGATGGTTTATATTCAGATTATGGATGGTGTAAATCAGGAGAAAAAAGATGCCATGGCAGGTCAGACTTCATTTTTTGATTTTATTGATGATGAGGCTAAAGAGACTTACAAGGTTCAAATGCCAAATGTTGGGGAATATGATACAGCCCAGAAGTTAGAATTCGAAAAAGAGGTTATAGGAATTTATGCCAGTGGACATCCGCTTCAGGACCAGGAAGAAAAGTGGAGAAGAGTTATAACGAACATGACTTTGGACTTTGCAGAACCGGAAGAGGGCGAAGAGTCAAAAGTTCAGGATAAAAGTAAAGTAATAGTTGGTGGAATTATTAGTAATGTAACCAGAAAGTTTACAAAGACAGGTGCTCAAATGGCATTTGTTACTTTGGAAGATTTGGTTGGTACAATTGAAGTTATTGTATTTCCAAGACAGTTTGACAACAGTAGAAGGCTTCTTGAAGAAGGACGAAAAGTATTTGTGGAAGGTCAGGTGAGCATTGAGGAAAATGCTGCAGGAAAAGTAATGGCAAATAAGATTCGTGATTTTAGTGAAGTGCCTTCAGAGCTTTGGATAGCTTTTAAGGATAAGGAAACTTACATGGAAAAAGCACAGGAATTAACAGAAATAATTCTTGCTAACCATGGCAACGATAAGGTTATTGTTGCTTTGGCAAAAGAGCGTCAAAGAAAAATGATGCCACCACAATATTCTGCAAACATTACAGAAGGATTAATAAAGTTATTAAAAGAAAAGTACGGTGATGACTTTGTAAAGGTTAGACAGTAATCGTATATGGGACAGATTTGTAAGGGTAGGTGAAATAAGTGATAACATCCGCGTCAAATGAGCAGATTAAACAAATAATACAGTTGAAAGAAAAATCGAAAGTTAGAAAACAGAAGAATCAGTTTGTTGTTGAAGGAATCAAGATGTTTTCAGAAATTCCTGATGACCAGCTTGTAGCAACTTATGTGTCGGAGTCTTTTGCAGAAGAAAATAAATATGCCTTTAAGGGAGAAAACTTTGAAGTCGTAAGTGATAGTGTCTTTAAGAAAATATCAGATACAGTAACTCCACAGGGCATTATGGCAATTGTAGAGAAGAATGCTTACACATTAGATGATATTATTGAAAATGTAAACAATAATATTACTCAAAAAGGTCGTAGCTGTGTTGTAGTATTAGACAGATTACAGGATCCGGGAAATTTGGGTACAATTGTAAGAACAGGTGAAGGCGCAGGAATCTCTGGTATAATTATGAGCTCAGGGTGTGCTGATATTTATAATCCTAAAGTAATCCGTTCAACAATGGGGTCAATTTTCAGAGTGCCTTTTACTGTTGTTTCAGATTTGCCTGAAGCAATTGAAACTTTAAAAGAAAACAGTATTACAACTTATGCAGCTCACTTAAAAGGTGAAGAGTACAATAAAGGAGTTTTTGAAAAAAACGTTGCCCTTTTAATTGGCAATGAAGCTAAAGGCTTAAGCGATGAAGTGTCAGGGAAGGCTGATAGATTAATAAAGATTCCAATGGAAGGAAAAGTTGAGTCTTTAAACGCAGCCATTGCTACAGCAATTTTAATGTATCAATGTATAGATGTATAATTATTTTGTATAGATGGTAATTAGAGTTGGAAGTATATTTCTGAAAGCCAATATACTGCTACAAAAAGGTATGCTGTTAGGAATGCGTATATTAAACATAATTAAAAAATACAGAATAGATAGTTGATAAGATAAGAAAATGGAAGGTTCATAAACAAACCTTCCATTTTCTTATGTGTTATATTTTTCCTAATTTTTCTATTGCTTTGTTTGCAACTATTTCTTCAAAATGTTCCATATAAAATAATTCTTTTGCGTATGTTGGAGTCTCTCTGTGTCCATTTTCTGTTAAGATGCTACATATCTTGTTAAGAATATGTTCATCCGTTGCCGGCATGCATAAAGACAAATAATATTTATTGTTAAAAGGTGATTTGTATAATGAACTGTCACCCTTATATGCAGAAGCTATCATGTTAGCCACAGAAATTACATCTCTTAAGTTGTCAAAAGAATAAATACTATATAGTAATGAATCATCATCGCCGTTTTCTTCTGAATATGGTTTTTGTGTCTCGCCATCACTTGAGTCGTCAATCTGTTCAATTTCGTTTAAATCGATTTCTAAGTCATCAAGGTGAGAAAGAAAACTATCTTTAAATTCTTTTGAGAAAAATTTTGAAAGATGTTCTTCTGTCTCTTCAGGATTTTCAACTTTGGTAATTACCAAAATAATGCTTTCCGGTGAAACAGGAATTGCTTCAACCATCAGTGGAATATCACCTACGTCGAAACCAAAATCGTCATTGGCTTGTTTCATCATATCCTGAAAAAGCTCTCTGGTCTTGCCCGAACCATATGCTAATTCGCTAATTTTTATATCGCGGTCAGCAAGATCTTCTTTTGTTAAAGTACAGCGAATCTGATTTTCATTTATTTTTTCAATCTTCATAAAAATCACCTCACATTTGATTACTTATATTCCTTCTAATAGTATATCCAATAAAATTAGAAGTGTAAAGTTTTTCAATTAGTAATATATAACAGTTACTTTGTATATAAAAAATTATAACAAATAACAGTATACAATATATATTCTAAAAGTGTATAAAATATGACAAATTTATAAAAATAATTATTAAAAAGCATAAAAAACAAAATAACAAAAAAATATGTTGAAATATTAAAACAATATGTTATAATCAAAATATCATATACATTAGGGGATTTTTCACGAAAAGCATAACTTGACTAAATAATTAATAAGGTTGAGTTTCCCTATGAAAGCTATAGCTGTGAGCAGATTGTCATGAATAGATTTAAGAGAATGTTAAGAAAGTTTTCAAGAATCTTTACAATTTGTCCACAGCTATTTTCTTCACATACATTAGCTGATGTGTTATGATAACAAACGTAGGATGACGAAGGAGGAAAAAATGAAAAGAAACATAAAAGTGATTTTGCTTACATCCCTTGTAACTTTGTCTATGTTTGTAGTAAGCGGATGTGATTTATTTATAAAAACTAATAAAGGAAGCGTTGACTTGAAATGGTACATGGGACTTACATATGAAGATGACAGCAAGAACGACGTTGCCTATAAGACATCTGTTGGTGACCAGGTAGCAGCAGTAGCTTTGGAAGATAAATACAGCGATGAATACGGAATCATCAAGGATACATCGGCTTATGTTAACATTGACACTGTTAAGTCAAATATTGATAAAAGATTTTATTGGGACAAGAAAGATAAGAAACTGTTTTTTACAAATGCAACAGAAGTATATTATGTAGATGAAAGTCAGCCCACAGTTATTCATGGCAATACAGATGAAACAGTGAATTACAAAGTATTTTTAAAAGAAAAGAAGAAATGTTATGTTAATCTACAGTTTATCCAGAAGTTCGTTGACTTAGACTCAAAGATAACAAAGAAGTCAGGCAAGGCACCGGCAATTATCAGTTTGAAATATACAAGCGGTGAGAAGACTACTTTTAAGACAGATAGCGAAACTGAAATGAGAACAAAAGGTGATTATCAGAACCTTATTGTTAAGACACTTTCAAAAGGCACAACTGTTACACTTCTTGGTTCAGGAAAAAACTGGGATAAAGTAAGAACAGATGACGGCTATATTGGTTATGTACCGGTTAAGGAATTAACTGATGAAAGTAAGAAAAAGGTATCTTACAAAAATGATGACAGTGAATATACACATATCGCTATGGATGGAAAAGTAAGTTTAGCCTGGAATCAGATATATAACCAGACAGCTAATAAGAATTTAGAATCACTTCTTTCTAAAACAAAAGACATAAATGTAGTTTCACCTACATGGTTTTCTCTTGTAGATAGAAACGGTAATTTATCAACATTGGCAGATTTGGATTATGTGGAAAAAGCTCATAAGAAAAATATACAGGTGTGGGCATTGTTTAATGATTTTACAGATAGAAATTTAACAAAAAAGGTGCTTACATCTACAAAACTTAGACAAAGACTTGTAACTAACATTATGTATTATGTAGACAGTTACGAACTTGATGGAGTCAACATTGATTTTGAATATATATCAAAAGATATAATCGATGATTATTTGCAGTTTTTAAGAGAACTTTCAGTAGAATGTAGAAAAAATAAGATTGTATTGTCAATTGATAATTATGCACCATCAGAGTGGAGTGGTTATTTTGACAGGGAACAGCAACTGAAATTAGCTGACTATCTTATTATAATGAATTATGATGAACATACTTCAGGCAGCAAAGAAGCAGGTTCAGTGTCATCTATGTCATACGCTGAGAATTCAATTAAAGAGACTATTAATCAGGCAAAGGATTCTTCAAGAATTGTCGGGGCAATACCATTTTACACAAGAGCTTGGAAGGAAACTCCTGAAGAGTACAGCGACGGAACAGGCGTTTTTGTAGAAGATGCGGCAAATGGTAATTACTATTTGGCAAGTGAAGCTCTTGGAATGGAAGCGGCAGAAAAAGCATATAATAGAGCAGGCGTTAAGCCGTCTTTTGATAAAACAACAGGTCAGAATTTTGTAACATATCAAAAGGGACATACGACAGTTTCAATTTGGCTTGAAGATGAAACATCAGTTAAATCAAGACTTGAATTGATGAAAAAATATAATTTAGCAGGAGCAGCTTATTGGTCATTGGGTCAGGAGAAAGCTGATATATGGAACATAATAGATCAGTATTTTGAATAACCTAAACGTAAGTAATCAAACTACACATGAGAATGTTGGGATAAGCTTTAAGGAGTGTTACAACTGTAGGGGATGCTACAACTGCAAGGAATATTACAACTGTAAGGAATGTTACAAATGGAAGAAAAATATATGAAACAGGCAATTAATCAGGCAAAAAAAGCCCTGGCAATTGGAGAAGTGCCTATAGGCTGTGTTATTGTTTATGATGGTAAGGTTATAGGACGTGGCTACAACAGAAGAATGACAGATAAGAATACATTAAGTCATGCCGAACTAAATGCCATAAAGAAGGCAAGTAAGAAACTGGATGATTGGCGACTGGATGATTGCGAAATGTATGTAACAACTGAACCATGCCAAATGTGTGCAGGTGCAATAGTTCAGGCTAGAATTAAAAAAGTCTATATTGGTTGCATGAATCCAAAGGCAGGTTGTGCAGGTTCCATTATGAATCTTCTTCAGGTAGATAAGTTTAACCACCAGGTTGAAATTGAGTCAGGAATAATGAAAGAAGAATGTAGTACATTGTTGAAAGATTTTTTTAAAAAATTAAGGAATCGCGGTTGACAAAAAAATGCCTGTAGGGTATGCTTAAATTCGATTGTAAAAAAATACGATATAACACTTCCGCGCAGCCGGGGAGATAGCGGCGCCCTGTACCTGCAATCCGCTACAGCAGGGGTGATGATTTGCCTAGGGGATATTTTGTAGGGCTGCCCTTTATAAGTGGTGTTGACGTTTGGGTCTTATGCAACAGAATCCTGTGAACCGTGTCAGGTCAGGAATGAAGCAGCACTAAGCAGATCGTTTTGTGTGACATGAGGAAGCCTAGGCCGAGCTAACTGTAAAGGTAACGCTTATGGGATATTCACAAAGCAAATCGCGCGGATTAATAATAAGAGAAGCTGAAACTTTTAATTTAGAAGTTTCAGCTTCTTTTTTATCCGAAATTGAATTTAGAAGTTTTAACTTTAATAAAGTGATAATTTGAGACAATGTGATTTATATAAAATATACATTTATATAAAATAGTTTAAAAATATTACAGAATATAATACAATATAAATAGTACACAAAAGAAAAAAAGGAGGACAAAATGAAGAAAAAATTTTTAAGCATGGTAATGATTTTGACTATGGTTATGTCAATGTTTTCGGGAGTTGATTTATGGAATGTTTCTGTAAAGGCAGCATCAGGATATGCTGTTGGAACATCTGTATATTTTGGTGCTTATTATCAGAATTTCATTACAAATGAAGATATCATTTATACATTAGATGATACGGATTTTAACAAAGACGGCACAGTTACCTACAAAGGTGTAAAATATGCCAGAGCAAAAGCTTATGGTAGATTTCACTATGCCAAGGCAAATGATTCAATAGAATGGCTTGTTTTAGGTGAAAGTGGTGGATATTACACACTTCTTTCAAAGAAAGTTTTGTTTATGAGTGATTACCAGGGATTTTGGTCAGAATCACAATTAAGAGACAAATTAAACGATGACTTTTATAATACAGCATTTACAAAAAACGAACAAAAAGATATGAAAGCAATTGTAAATGTTACAAAATACCATCCATATAACGATGCTTATATAGATAAAAAACCGGCGCAGTATATTGAAACACAGGACAAAGTATCTTTACTTGATAGTGATGAAGTTCAAAGTTTAGATTATGGTTTTGATGATACAGACAGTGACACAGATACAAGAATAGCATATACAACAAAATATGCAGGATATGATGAACCGGCAGTAAGATGGTGGCTTCGAGGTCCTGGTGGCTGGCATTATGGAAACATGGTTCAAAGTTTTGTTTCAGTTACTGGAAAAATAAAAACCCAGTATTTTACATATTCATATGGTGTAAGACCGGTTATTAAAGTAAAAGCAAATTCAGTACTTTTATCTGACCAGCCATTTGACAGAGATAAAGTAAAGAATGTTACAAATAAAAGTAACAGTATTACATTAAATGTAACCGGAACATACAAAGATGGTCAGACAAAGAAAGTATTAAAGGATACGGAAAAGTATTCAGATGGATATTTTACAAAATCAAGCTCAAAAATTCAGGGAGGCCTTGCAAAATTGTCAATGCTTGCGGCATCTTCAGTTTATAACAAAAAATATTCCAATAAGCTGATAAAAGCCTGCAAGTTTAATAAATACAAATATGTAAAAAAGACTCCAAAGAAAAATAACAATGATACCATATCATATGAAGTTGGTATTAGAAATGTAGATGGCACAAATATTGTGGCTGTTTGGGTAAAAGGTACCGGTGGTGATTATGAGTGGGTTAGCAATTGGAATCTTGGAAAAGGAAATACTCATACAGGTTTTTCCATTGCCGAAGAAAAGATGTATAAAGAAATAAAAAGTTATTTATCAAGCAACAAAGTAGGGCTGAATAAAAATTCTAAAACGAAGGTTTGGATTACAGGTCATAGCAGAGGAGCAGCGATAGCTAATTTATTTGCAAAACATATGAATAGCGTAGTAGGAAAAAATAACGTGTATGCATATACATTTGCAACACCAAGAGTATCTGTCTTGGCAAAGAAAAAAGGATATGAGAATATTTTTAATTATTTAAATCCGGGAGATTTTGTAACAGAAGTTGCACCAAAGAAATGGGGATACAAAAGATATGGTGTAGATATAACTTTGACAGAATCAAAAAAGAAATCAATGGAGAAGAAGTTTAAGAAACTGAGCAAAGCGAAATATAATGGATTCGGAGTACAGGGGAAAAACTCATTAGTAAAAGCTTTCTTAAAATATGCAGGCAATAAAAAATCTGGATACTATAAGAAAAAGCCAAATAAAACACCAGAATTTTTCTGTAAGTATGGATTAGGTTATGTCTTAGGTGGACAGTTAAAGTCCGGACTTAAAAATTGTATTGCTGCATGTAAGTCAAACAATGACGCAAAAAAAGTTATGTTAAAAATGGTAGTGGACGGCAAGGTGAATAACAAATTTGGATTTGCCCATACACAGCTGGGATATATTGCATGCTTGATGTAATGTATTAATTTATAATTAAAATATTTTATAGAAAGAAAAGTTTTCCAACATCTTGTATGGAAAACTTTTTTAGTTTATAATGGTATCCAAAGGTGCAAATGGGTGTACTATGCCCAAAAATATTACAGCAAAGGAGAAAACATGTCTTACACAGCATTGTATAGAAAATTCAGACCAACATCTTTTGATGAAGTAAAGGGTCAGGATCATATTGTGCAAACTTTAAAAAATCAGATAAATGCAAACAGAATAGGACATGCTTACTTATTTTGTGGAACAAGAGGAACAGGTAAAACCAGTGTGGCAAAGATTTTTGCAAAAGCCGTAAACTGCGAACATCCTGTTGATGGTAGTCCCTGCAATGAATGTGATGTATGTAAGGGGATTAATTCAGGCAGTTCCATGAATGTAATAGAAATTGATGCTGCCTCAAATAATGGTGTAGATAACATAAGACAAATCAGAGATGAAATACAGTATACTCCGTCAAGTGGAAAATATACTGTATATATTATTGACGAAGTTCACATGCTGTCAATTGGAGCTTTTAATGCTTTGCTTAAAACATTGGAAGAACCGCCATCATATGTATTGTTTATATTGGCAACAACGGAACCACATAAGATCCCAATTACAATTTTATCAAGATGTCAAAGATATGATTTTAAAAGAATTTCCATCGATACTATTGTAAACAGACTTGCGGAACTTATGGAAAAAGAAAATATTGAAGTTGAAGAAAAGGCACTTCAATATGTGGCAAAAGCTGCAGATGGTTCCATGCGTGATGCACTTAGTCTTTTGGACCAGTGCATAGCCTTTTATTTAGGACAGAAGTTAACATACGAGAATGTTCTAGATGTTTTAGGGGCTGTTGATAACGAGATTTTCAGCAGACTTACAAGACAAATCATTAACGGTGATGTTGTTTCATGTATTAATTTATTAGATGAAATAATTATGCAGGGACGTGAACTAGGACAGTTTGTTAATGATTTTATTTGGTATTTACGAAATTTGATGCTTATTAAAACATCTGATGAAGCAAGTGAAATTATAGATGCTTCCCAGGAGAGAATACAGTCTCTTAAAGAAGAAGCGGATATGGTGGATACAGATGTAATTATGAGATATATTAGAATTTTTTCTGAATTGGCAGGACAAATCAAATATTCATCACAGAAACGTGTGTTAATAGAAATTGCATTTATTAAATTAACTAAACCTGCCATGGAAAGAGACATAAATTCATTAAATAACAGAATTGCTTTAATGGAGAAGAAAATAGAAAATGGTGATTTTGTTTCAAAGCAGGTGGTCTCCGGACCTACTGTTCAGGCACAGGAGAAGCCAAAGGAAAAGAAGGTATTTGATAAACCGGTTCCGGCTGACATACAGGCAGTTGTGGATAACTGGGGAAGAATCAAGAGACACATTTCTAATCCATATAAGATTTATTTAAATGATGCAAGATTTAGCGTCAAAGGTGAAGACACCTTGCTAATTGTATTTAACGCAGGTTCAATTGGTTATGAAGGTTGTAATAAACCTGAGGTAATAGAGATGCTTACTAATGTGATTAGTGAAGAAATACAAAAACAGGTAAGAATTGAAATGACTATATTAGAAAATAATCAGAGTTTTAGTGATTATTTTATGGAAGTAGTCTCAAAAATAAAAATGGAAGTTGAAGAGGAGGATTTCTAAATGGCAAGAAGAGGAGGATTTCCGGGAGGCATGCCTGGAAACATGAATAATATAATGAAGCAGGCACAGAAGATGCAAAAGCAGATGGAAGAAGCACAGGCTCAGCTTGAAGAGTCAAGCTACACTGCAACATCAGGTGGCGGTGCCGTTGAAGTTACAATATCAGGTAAGAAGGAAATTACAAGTATTAAATTTGATCCGGAAGTAGTTGATCCGGATGATATTGAAATGCTAGAAGATTTAACAATGGCAGCAGTTAATGAAGCTATTAGAAAAATCGAGGAAGTATCAGCACAGAAAATGTCTAAAATTACTGGTGGAATGGGTGGTCTATTCTAATGGATTACTACAGTGGTTACATTACAAAGTTAATAGAAGAGCTTTCAGCATTGCCGGGAGTTGGTCCCAAAACAGCAGGAAGGCTTGCATTCCACATATTAGACATGCCTAGCGAACAGGTACATGATTTAGCGTCTGCAATTGTAGAGGCAAAGAATAATGTAAAATATTGTAAAATCTGTTGTACCCTTACAGATCAGGAAGTATGTCCAATCTGTAGCAGTAATCAAAGAGACCACAAGACAATTATGGTGGTTGAAACAACAAAGGATATGGCAGCCTATGAAAAAATAGGAGAATACAAAGGTGTATACCATGTTTTACATGGAGCGATTAATCCAATGGCCGGCATTGGGCAAAATGATATTAAATTAAAAGAATTATTTCAACGACTAAAAGATGATGTTGATGAAGTAATTATAGCTACAAATTCCAGCGTAGAGGGTGAGGCTACGGCAATGTATATTAGCAAGGTGGTTAAACCTTTGGGAATTAAAGTTACAAGAATAGCCAGTGGCGTTCCCGTTGGAGGAGATTTAGAGTGCATTGACAATGTTACATTGCTAAGGGCATTAGAAGGACGTGTAACAGTTTAACAAGTCAAAATAAAGAGGTATTCAAATGGATAGAAATGAACAGATACAAAAAATGGATGAACTAAGGGATGCAATGAAACGCAGGGATTTTGACAGAGCAGTTGACATTGCAGATTCTTTAGATTTAAAGAGAATAAAAGACAATAATATTTTAAGTTTAGTTGCAGATGCCTATGAGGTGACTCATAATTTTGAAGAGGCAAAAGAAGCTTTAACAATTGCTTATGAAAATACAAATGCAGGTAGACTTATTGCATACAAGCTATGTTTAATTTCTGTTAAAACAAAAGACTTTGCTGCAGCAAGAAGCTATTATGAAGACTTTATTGAAATGGCACCAAGAGATACTGCAAGATATATTCTAAGATATAGAATGGCAAAGGCTCAGGGAAAACCTATTGAAGAGTTAATTAATATTTTGGAAGAATATGTAAATCTTGACATGGAAGAAAAATGGGCTTACGAGTTGGCAAAACTTTATTACAAAGCCGGCAAAAAGGACAAATGCCTTGATATATGCGATGAGATTAATTTATGGTTCTCCGAAGGAAAATATGTAAAGAAAGCCTCTGACTTAAAAGAAAAAATCAATAATCCAAAGGCTGCAAAGATAAAAAAAGAAAAAAAGGCTAAAACACTGGCGGAAAACAGTGCGGATGAAATTATAGAAATTACTGATATTTCAGAAGATGGAGTGAAGGCTAAAATTGTTGAGGCTCCCAAAATGACTGAAGAACCAACTATTGCTGAAATAGTAAGTAATGAAAATGGTCAGACAAAAGAAGAAGTGAAGCCTGAACCTGAAAAAACTTCAGAGACTGTGGATGAAATCCAGTTCTTAGATGAAGACGGAAATGTTGAAGAAAAGAAAATTATTTCTAAAGCAGAAGAAAAATCACATAAGAAACAGAAAAGAACTTTTAGACCTTTTGAAATTAATCCTGACATGATACAGAAAGACACAGCTTCTGTGAACAAACCGGAAAAAGAAGAGGAGAGTGTTCCAGAAGAAGTTGAACCAAAGCAGGCTGAAAATGAAGAGAAGAATATAGAAGAATTTATTAATTTGAATTCAAGTGAAGATGATGATATGGAAGAAATTATTCTTTCTAATGAACCTGAAACAGTCGATTCAGTAACATCACAGAATGACAAGGTACCTGAAATTGTTGACGAAGCTCAGCAGGAAACAAAAACTAATGATGATCAGGTTGAAGTTACAAATAGTGACAATACTGAAACAGTTAAGGGAACAATTGAAAATGGCGAATTTGAACCGGATTTACATGACGGTGACATTACAGTTGGTCAGTTGCTAAACGATGAAGAACAGCCTAGGTCACAGGCAGATGAGAAAGTCTCAGAACAGGTTGAACCGGAAGAATCAAGAACTGAAAAATTAACAGGCATTAATGATGTAAGTGATATTTTAAGACAGCTTCAGGAAAGAGGAATTCTTAAACCTGAAACTGTAAAAGAAGCAGTTGACATTATTAATGAGGCAGCAGAAGTTAGTGATAGCAATTCTAAAGCAAAGCAAGAAGACAGCATACTTCCAATTGATGAAAGTGTTATTGAAGAGTCTGATGATGAACTGGTTTCTAAAGAAGAATTAAATGAAACAGAAGAAAAAGTTGATGGCACTGAAATTGATGATGCAATTAAGGTAGAAGAAAGTGTTCATGATAACATAGAAATTGATGAAAGCGATATTGTTTTAGAAGAAGATTTAGAAGAAAACAAAAACGCTCAGTCAACTGAGAATATCGTTCCTGATGATTTGGGGAGCACACGTATATTTGGAAAAATTCAGATTCCTTCAAGAGAAGAAGAACAACCAAATGTAAGCAGAGTTGTAAAACCACAGGTAGAGGAACAAATTGAAGAAGGACTACATGAGGAAACAGGTGAAGTTCCGGCACTTGATTTAGGCTACAAAACGCCAACAAGAGATGAAAGCAATGACTTAGGACAGAAGAAGATATACAAAAATATTGCTGCTAACTCTGATATGGGATATAAGACTGATAAACTACCAACCCGCGATGAATTGCAAAAAGCAATAAAAGAAGCAGAGGAAGTTGTATCAAATAATCAGGAAGACTCAGATGTAAGAGTTAAAGAAAACCCAACATCTAAAGTTGAAATATTAGCAGGTGCTGGTATTGTTCCGGAAGGTGAATTTGAAGTTGAGTCTAAAGAGCAAAAGCAGGCTCAAGGCAAACAAAAGTCTGATACACCGGTAGGCGAAGATAGGATTATAGATACTCCTAAAACACAGGTGGTTGAAAAGAAAACATCAGTTGGGGCAGAAGCAAATGCAGAGTCTGTTGAATCGGAAGAGAAAGCAACTACTGCTGAGGCAGAAGAAAAAGCAGATAACAAGAGCATTAACACTGAAACGAGAACAGAAGAAAAAGCTGACAATATAGAAGCAAAGATAGAAGAGACCGTTGAAGTAGAAAAAGAGGCGGATGAAGCTGCAGAAACAGAAGCGAAAGTAGAAGATGAAGCTACTGAAACGGAAGCAAATGTGGAAGAACCAGCTACAGCTACTGAAGCAAAAACGGAAGAAAAAGTAGCTGCTACAGCAGAGGCAGAACCAAAAGAAGCAACAGAAAATAAAAAGACAGAAAAGAAAGAAAATCAGACAATGGATAATAATATTGTTCGCGAGAATGTTTTATCAGAAGCTGAACTTACAGAATTTAAAAACTACTTGAATGTTGAAGGATTTGAGATTAACATAAGAGAAGTTTTACAGGAATTGATTGTTAATTATTCTCCAAATGGTAAGTCAGACCATGGAAATGTAATTATAATGGGGAATGAAAAAACAGGAAAGACAACATTAGCCATTGAATTAATTAAACTTGTAAACAGAAAACGTGGTAGAAGAAACAGAAAACTTGCAAAAGTTGATGCACGAGTGCTTAATAGAAAAGGCTTTAAATATGTATTAGGCAAGTTAGTAGGCAGTGACTTAATTATCGAAAATGCACACCAACTTGGAAAAATGACTGTTATTAGCCTGTTAGATGGATGTGGAATGTTTACAGATGACATGCTTGTTATTCTTGAAGGAAATGAAGATGGCATGGAAGAGTTACTTAAGGAGAATCCAAAACTTGAAACTATATTTAATCACATTGTTAGAATCAAGGAATACAACATTGAGGAATGGGTAGAATATGGAAAGCGTTATGCATTGAACAAAGGATACGAAATGGATGAACTTGCCAACTTGGCATTTTATAAGGCAATAGATGATTATTTTGGAGCAAATAAGGGAATTTCACAGGACAATGTTGAAGAAATAATCGACAATGCCATTGCGCATACCAAGAAGTTGGGAAGAAAGTTCAAAGGTATATTTGGTTCAAAGTCAAAAAATGACGGACTTAATTTATTACAGGAATCAGATTTTGAAATTTAGTATAATTCAGACATATAAAATTTTCATATTTAAGAAAGGAAGTAACAATGGAAAATTTACAGCTTGCAAAAATTGCAAATGAAGTGAGAAAGAATGTTGTGACAGCATTACACAGTGCAAAGTCAGGACATCCGGGTGGATCATTATCAGCAGCAGACATGCTTACATTTCTTTATTTTGAAGAAATGAATGGTCTTGATCCCAAAAATCCAAACAAACCGGATAGAGACAGATTTGTTTTATCAAAAGGACATGCAGCACCGGGATTATATGGTGTATTAGCAGAAAAAGGATTTATTCCAAAGGAAGATTTAACAACTTTAAGAAAGATTGACTCATATTTGCAGGGACATCCTGATATGAAGCACACACCTGGAGTTGATATGTCAGCAGGTTCTCTTGGACAGGGAATTTCAGCAGCAGTAGGTATGGCACTTGCCGGAAAGATGGATAACAGTGACTATCGTGTTTATGCAATGCTAGGTGATGGAGAAATCGAAGAAGGACAGGTTTGGGAAGCAGCAATGTTTGCAGGTCACAGAAAATTAGATAACATGGTATTTATTGTGGATAACAATAATTTGCAGATTGATGGAACAGTTGAGGATGTATGCTCACCTTATCCCATTGATGAAAAATTTAAGGCATTCAATTTTCATGTAGTTACAATTAACGGACATGACTTTGACCAAATCAGAAGTGCTTTAAATGAAGCAAAAGAAACAAAGGGTATGCCAACAGCAATCGTTATGAATACTGTAAAAGGAAAAGGTGTATCTTTTATGGAAAATAAAGTAAATTGGCATGGTGCAGCTCCTAATGATGAGCAGTACAAAGTGGCAATGGAAGATTTAGAGAAAGTAGGTGAAGCATTATGTCAGAAGTAAAGAAGATTGCGACCAGAGAAGCCTTCGGGGAAACTCTGGTAGAGTTGGGAAAGAAACATCCTGAGCTGGTAGTGCTGGACGCAGATCTGGCCGCAGCGACAAAGACCGCTGTATTTAAAAAGAGCTTTCCTGACCGTCATTTTGACTGCGGTATCGCAGAGGCAAATATGATGGGCGTGGCAGCAGGACTTTCCCTCGTTGGGAAAATTCCGGTGGCGAGCTCCTTTGCCATGTTTGCAACAGGCCGTGCTTACGAACAGATCCGTAACTCTATCGGCTATCCTCATTTGAACGTAAAAATCGGCGCAAGCCATGCCGGCATCACCGTCGGCGAGGATGGTGCGAGCCATCAGTGTAACGAAGATATCGCTCTGATGCGCTCCATTCCGGGTATGGTTGTCATGAACCCCTCCGATGCGGTTGAGGCGGCAGAGTGTGTCCGTGCTGCAATCGAATATGTTGGCCCTGTATATATGCGTTTCGGACGTTCTGCAGTGCCGGTAATCAATGACCGTCCCGGTTATCATTTCGAGATGGGAAAAGGTATCGTGCTGCGTGAGGGTACGGATGTGACGATCGTTGCAACCGGTATTTTGGTAAGCTCCGCGCTGGAAGCGGCTGAAAAGCTGGCAGCAGAGGGCATCAGCGCAGAGGTTATCAATATTCACACGATCAAGCCTCTGGACAAAGAGCTGATCATCAACAGCGCAAAGAAGACCGGAAAAGTCGTGACGGCGGAAGAGCATTCCGTGATCGGCGGCCTTGGTTCTGCCGTTTGCGAGGCATTGTCTGAAGAGTGCCCGACAAAGGTATGCAGAATCGGCATTCAGGATGTATTCGGCGAGTCCGGTTCTGCGGGCGAGCTTCTTGTAAAATATGGTCTTGACGGGAACGGTGTATACAATACCGTAAAGAATTTTGTGACCCGTTAAGTGGAGGAAAGTATGGAAAAAATTCTGGCTCCGTCAATTCTGGCAGCCGATATTATGCGGCTTGGGGAGCAGATTGAAGCGGTAAAAAATGCTGGCGCGAAATATCTCCATATCGATGTGATGGACGGTATGTTCGTTCCGGCGCTGTCCTATGGCATGTGTGTTGTGGAGTCGATCCGCAAGTCCTGCGATATGGTTCTGGACGTGCACCTGATGATCGTAGAACCGGGACGGCATGTGGAAGCGTTTGCAAAAGCAGGCGCAGATATTATTACGATCCATCTGGAAGCCTGTGCAGACGCGCATGAGGTCATCCGACAGATTCACAGCTGCGGCTGTAAGGCTGGTGTCAGCATCAAGCCCGGTACGCCGATAGAGGTGCTGGAGGAATATCTGGATGAGGTCGAGCTGATTCTGATTATGAGTGTTGAGCCTGGCTTTGGCGGTCAGAAATATATTTCGGAGTCAACGGAACGCATCCGCCAGACCGCAGAGCTGATCCGGAAAAGCGGTCGTGAGATCGAGCTGGAGGTAGACGGCGGCGTTGGTGCAGGAAATGTCGAGCTGGTGCTGGAGGCCGGTGCGAATGTGATTGTGGCAGGCTCCGCTGTTTTTAAGGATCCGGCAAAAA
>ERZ773193.342-NODE-342-length-75306-cov-16.247359_pt1 | contig 75306 bp, 76 predicted proteins | sample MGYA00511110_ERZ773193 | MGnify/ENA primary metagenome ERZ773193 (study PRJEB29015, sample SAMEA2737784) | human gut metagenome | biome: human gut; feature: human-associated habitat; material: faeces | place: China | collected 2012 ... | reverse complement strand
CAAGGCAATTATAGGATAAGAACATAAGCAGAACAGATAACATGTATATTTTAGTAGAAGTCCGGATATGGCAGAAATGCTGTATCCGGACTTTTAAATTTGTAAAATGGTGCAAAATATCTAAAAAATGAAAAATGTTTTGTGGACTATTGACAGTCGTTTTTTTTTATAATGTTTATGCTTTTTTACAGACATCGGGGAATTATGCACAAAAATGAAGAAAAAGCAATGTAACTTATAGGAGATCATAGTGTAAGAGAAAAGGAGATCAGAAAAATGAAAACAAAGCAAATGAAAAAACGAATTATGAGCATGATACTTGCTCTGGTGATCGGTATCTGCTGTATCGTACCGGCAGCACCGGCAATGAAAACAGAGGCAGCATCATTAAAGAGTGTGGCAAAGAAGGTTACATTTGGTGAATATAACAATGTAACTATAAATGGCACACAGGAAACTGTATTAAAGGTCGTATTAAAGTCAAAAGGTAAATTCTACCTTACAGCACCATCGACAAATAGTTTGGAGAATGTACATGCAGAACTGTATAATTCCAATATGTCGAAGCTCGGAGAGTATGAACGTTTTTTCAGCCTTGGTGATATTTCAAATGATGAGTTTGGAGTTGAGGAGTTGAAAGCCGGTACGTATTATATCCGTCTTTATGCAATATCTGTGGATGATTCCAATCCTGTACAGACAGCCGCATATTTTACAAGATTTGAGCCGACAAAGAAGCCAAGTATTGATATCTGCATTACATTAAAAAGGAAAAAATCAATTCAGTTAGGTGCGATCTTCAATAACTGTTCCAAGCAGAAACTGGCTTGGCAGTCTTCTAAGAAAAAGGTTGCAACTGTTACATCTAAGGGTAAGGTAACAGCAAAGAAGAAAGGTACCGCAATCATTTCTATCTTCACACCGAATGGTGAGGAATCCCGAATCAAAGTTATAGTAAAGTAAAGACTGGAACTTAATAATTATGAAGACCTTGGAGAGTTTCTCTAAAAACTATAATTATGTAATACAAGGAGAGATGCTTATGAATAAGATGAAAAAGATTCTGGCAGTGCTGTGCATTGCCATAGCAGTTGTTATGTGTCTTCCAAATCTGAAATTCCTGTCGAGGGCTGGTTTTGGGGATTATTTTGATTCTGTAAAAGTTGAATATGGCGGAAGTGTTACGCTGATACCGGATCTGAGCCGGTTGCCATCTGATTTTGAAATTGGTCAGGTTAAATGGTGGACAGGTGAATATGATAGCGATATAAATGGGTATACATGTACATTAAAGAATGTGACAAAGACAGATAGTTATAGTTATGTTGTTGCATCTATTCAAAATAAGGATAACACAAAGACTTTAGATTATGTTTTTACTATTTCGACCGGATCAGGTCCTACTGTGTCAATAGTCGGTGATCGTGGACGAAAGGTAACTTATGGTAAGTCTGCTTCCTTAGAAGTAAAAGCAGGTAACGGGCAGGGCAAGCTTACATATAAGTGGTTTAAGCAGGAAGCCGATTCTAATAAGTTTACAGCATTATCATCAACAGGTAATAAGATCACAACCGATAAGATTACAAAAAATGCATATTATTACTGCAGGGTAGTGGATGAGGCTGGAAGTGTCAGTTCGGAGTATTTTACAATCAATGTTGATAACAAGTTATCTGCAAAGGCGGTTGGAGACAGCTCGATTATTGCGTCTCCGAATGAAAAACTGACCTTGAAGGTAAAGGCAAGCTGTAAAGCAGGCAAGTTAACCTATAAATGGACAAAATCGGCATATAATATGAATGGTACGAAAGAAGTCGGAACCGGAGCTTCCATAACCTGTAAAGCACCAAAGCGCATCTCCGGACAAACTACATCTGTGAGCTATACCTGTATGGTTACCGATGAGTGTGGAAATGAAGTGTCAATAACATTCAGTGTCTATGTAATCGGAAAACAGTTTAAGAAGCTTGATTCAAATAAGATTTATATCATAGGCGGAAATGCCGATCTTGATATGAAGAAGCTTGTGGAAAAGAAATATCCGGAATATAAGAAAAAGGTGGAGTATATCAATCTGAATACGGGTATCTCGAGTCCGGAATATTATGCAACGGTGATGGCTATACTCGAAAAAAATCCAAATGTTACGATCATGGTTGCAATGGATACTGCTGTAACAGATAAGTTCCTGTCTACCGGGGTATTTACAGATATGGATAAGCTGGGACTGACCGAAGCATACAGCCAGTCTTATCCTTATACCAGAAAAGCAGGAACCTATAAAGGAAAGCTTACAGCTGTAGCTCCATATGTAGCACCGGGAACCTTTATGTATGATCCGGACATTGCAAAGAAAGTCCTTGGAACTTCTGATCCAGATCAGGTGCAGAAGATGGTCGGTACTGCAGACGGTTATCTGAAGGTTGCGGCGAAAATGAAGAAAGCCGGTTATTATATGACTTCGGGTGCATCACGATGTGATGAGGAAGGAACTGTTAAAATCCAATATGGAATGCTGCATCAGATGGCAGGGGATCAGTATGCTTGGTTTAATAGTGATGATTGGGATGATAATAAGACCTATATGTTATCTGCAGCAGACAAGAAGATTGCAAAGAAGATAGCAGCCGGAACAGATGAAAACGGATATGATACAGGAATAGGTATGTGGACAACGGAATGGGTGAACGATATGAATTCCGGCAAGGTGTTCGGCTGGTTCTCCTGCTCATGGGCAGCACAATATTCTATAGTATTTGACAAGCCGATGGCAGTGTGTCAGGGACCGATCTCCTATTGCTGGGGCGGAACCTATTTCGCGGTAAAGGGTGGCAAGAAGGATGAGACTGCAGCACAGTTCTTAAAATTAGTATGCTGTGATCCGGATGTGATGAGCACCTTTGATGCTTTTGATACCTTTTGCTTTCCGAACAATACAGTTGCCATGAAGAATCTGATCAAGAAGGGAAAGAATCCGAAAGATCTTAATGGAGAGCAGGTCGCTATGAAGGGCAAGCAGAATCTGTATGAAGCATATGATAAGATGGCAAGAAGTATCAATGGTGGTTCTTATAAGATCTCAAAACCAAAGGTATCCCTTATCAGCAATGGTATCGTGAAAGGTTCTGACGGAAAGTATTACTATGTCAAGAAAGGTCTGATCCAGTCAGCAGAGACCGGCTTCTTCAAGGTAGGCAAGAAGACCTACTACATCAAGAAAGGTGTTATGCAGAATAAGAAGACCGGATTTGTAAAGTATGGCAAGAAGAACTACTATGTAAGGAAGGGCGTTTGCAGTACAAAGAATGAATTCGTAAAGGTGGGCAAGAAGACTTATTATCTGAATAAGGGCGTGAAGAATACCAAGACCGGATTTGTAAAAGTAGGCAAGGCAACTTATTATGTAAAGAACGGTCTGAAGACAAGCAAGACCGCATTCATCAAGAATGGTAAGAAAGAATGTTATGTCAAGAATGGTGTATGGAAGAAATCTTATACCGGCAATGTCACCTATAGAAATCACGTTTACTATGTGAAGAAGGGTGTAAAAGTGAAAAAAGTAAGATAGTTATTCGTGGCAGGCGCAAATAATAATCTGTTTATTTGTGCCTGTCATGATTTTTACATTGATACAAACGATTAAGGAGAAATAGGAGGAAAATGAAAAACAGGATAAAACAAATTGTGATTTGGGGCATGGTGGTGGCTTGTATTATTTGCAGTGTAAATATTCAAACGACTACTGTAGATGCGAGTACGTCAAAAAAAGTTTCAATCAGCAAATCATCTTTAAAATTAAAGACGAAAGTGAAATACAAGCTAAAGGTTAACGGAACAACAAAAAAGGTTGTATGGAAAAGTTTGAATAAAAAGGTAGCGAAAGTATCGCAGTCGGGGTTAGTTAAAGCTATAAAGCCCGGAAAGACTGTTGTATCGGCAAAGGTAGGGAAAAAGACCTATAAGTGTACTGTAAGAGTATATGCAGGTACATTTAAGCACAAACACAAATATAAGGAAATAATAAAAGTTGATGCGACATTTTTGATATTAGATCCGGCTATAGTTACATCGGACGAATTTGATACTGCTGGGGCAAATTTTGGATACAAAGAAGGTGATTGTCTGGGGGAAGTACTTACTGTTCAGGATATACCGGATTTCTATTTTAGTTATGATAATGGTGGAGGAACCATTTATAAGGGTATATATTGCCGGGGAAAGCTGATAGATAAGACTCATTTTAGGAGAGATACATTGAAAAATGATGGTTTTGATAATGTCGGTAATGTATCACTTGTTACCGGCAGCAATAGCAGAATTATCGATCTGACTAAGTTGGAATGGTATTGTATTCATAATGAGACAACTTCCCATAATGAATGTGTTTATTGTGGAGAGACCGGACATGTTTATTATGGCCATGATGCACATAAAGAAGTATCCATTGATAATGAATCTGAGAAAAAATACTATAGTCCTAATTGCACATGTAGAAAATTTGCAGCAAAGCAATATGGCAGATGCTTTCTGCTTCCTGTAAAATCTGTAAGGGAAGAACCCCCTTATGTTATAACATCTTATGGTAAACTCAAGATCAAATTCAGCAGATGCAAACACAAAAACGGACTTGACTATTATTATTCAACTGATATAGAAGAAGAAAAAAGATATAAGTGTCGTGATTGTGGGGCAGTACTTAGCGAATCAGATTTGAAATAAGATTAAAAGATCCGGATATGGCAGAAATGCTGTATCTGGATTTTTTTATTTTTTTTTAAAACTTTTTTGTAAGCTGCCCTGTCTGTTATAGTAGATGCTTTTGTTATGGTAGAAGAAAAGTGCGGCTATTATAGAAAAAGTAAAATGTGCAAAATATCTAAAAAGCAAGAATATTTTTGTAGACTATTGACATCCGTTTTTTTTTTTTTATAATGTTTGTGCTTTTTTACAGACATCAATGAGGTTTACATAAGTATAAGGAAAAGCAATGTAACCGATAGAAGGCATAGTGTATAAGAGAAAAGGAGAGAGATGGATGAAAAAGAATAAGATGAAAGAACGCATCATGTGTCTTGTATTAGCCGTGATGCTGGGTATCAGCGGTATCATACCTACGGCACCGGTATTAAAGACGGAGGCAGCATCATTATCAGCGGCGGATGATTCCCAGACAGTGATAGGATGTCATAGATTGCATGATACATCTTATGCTGCGGTGCAGGTAGGTAATAAGATTTATTATTCAAGTGACAGAACAGGTTATATCTTTTACTATGATGCCAAGAAAAAGACAAATAAGAAGTTGGCAAAGCTGCCAAAACAGGTAAGAAATAAGAATACATATTATTCCAATAAGAATTATGCCAATATCAGCAACATGTTTTACTATAAAGGATATCTTTATTGTGGTTTAAAGGATGATCTTATGTGTTATGGCATTATTCGCGTAAATGTGAAAAATGGAAAGGTGAAAAAATTATTTTTTGAGCGTTCATCAATCAGCGTTTCGCCGGAGCCGGGTTTTGAGTTTTCCATTTATAAGAATAAGATATATTATGCATATTCAAATGGCATTTCAAACTATAATTATTATTTTGCATCTATGAATCTGGATGGCTCTCATAAAAAAGTAATCAGTCAAAAAGCGCTTACGAAAGTGTGTCGAAATGTAAAGGACAGCCGCATGATTGTTTATAGAGATGCGGTGTATGTCTATAACAACTTTGATGTTTTCTACAAAATAAATAAAAAAGGGAAAAAGACAAAGATCAAGAATCTGCCGAAAACATATATGAAGGTTAAGGTCAGCACATCCGGCTGTGTAATTGACGGTGAGAAAGCACAGTATAAGGGATATGAATATGACTCAATGGGAACTCTTGACCGGTTAAACAAAAAGAACATTGCGACAGGAGAAGAAAAGACCATTAATTCCAGCTCAAGCGAGAGAAGAAGCTATATTGTGCTTGGAGACTATATCCTGTTAAGAAAGGCTAAAGCAAAGAAGAAACCGGGTGAATCGAAAATCACCCTTCAGCTTCTTAATAATAAAGGTAAGAAGATTAAAGATCTGTATAGCTACAATGTAAATTATAATGAGTAATATATCACAATTTTAAAAGCAAAGGAGAGATGATTATGAAAAAAATGAAGAAACTACTGGCGCTTATGTGCATCGCTATAGCTGCACTCATATGGCTGCCGGGACTAAAGTTTCCGGTAGAGGCGGGAAGTGTTGATTACGAGGAGACGGTGTTGGTAGAATCCGGAGCAGATGTCACCTTATCAATAAATCTCAGTAAGTTAAATCTATCGGCAGGTTTTGAGGTGGGTAGTTGTAACTGGCTTACAGATGGTGGAGCTGTCAGTGCAGATGGATTGTCATATACATTGAGAAATGTTACAAAATCCCAGTATGTTTTTGTAAATATATCCAACAAGAATAGTACAGATGGAAGATTTTGCGAATTTTATATTTTTGTAAATTCTTCAAATATAACAGCTAAAGCAGTTGGCAATAATACGGTGATAGCGAACTCAGGAGAGAAAGTAACACTAAAGGTATCCGCAAGCAGTAATCAGGGGAAGCTTACATATACATGGTATAAAGGACAGTCATACGGGGGAGATGTAGGACAGTTAGGGCATAGAGCATCTTATACCTGTACAGCACCGGTAAACAAAACAAAAAAGCTGAAGACTGAGGATTATCACTGTGTGATTTCTGATGAAATGGGTAATTCAAGCACAGTTTCCTTTACTGTATATGTAAACAGTATAGCCAAAGAGAGCAAATTAAAGACAAATAAGGTCTATATTCTGACATGGGATAGTCAGGTGGAACAGGCGATAAAGGCGGTTAATAAGAAATATCCGTCTTATACAAAGAATATCGAAGTGATCAAATATGAAGTTGGCGGAGGATCAGCTGAATATTATGCATTAGTACAGCAGAAGCTTGCAAACAATCCCGAAGCTACGTTTATTGTTTTGATGGATTCAGCAAAGCTGGATGTACTTTTATCTACAGGAGTATTTACAGATTTGGACAAGCTTGGACTTACAGATGCTTACAGCCAGTCTTATCCATATACCAGAAAAGCAGGAACCTATAAGGGCAAGCTTGTAGCGATGACACCGGAAGCAACACCGGGAGCATTTATGTTTGATCCGGATATTGCACAGAAGGTTCTTGGAACTTCAGATCCTGAAAAGGTTCAGAAGATGATCGGAACAGCTGATGGCTATCTGTCTGTTGCTGCAAAGATGAAAGAGGCCGGTTACTATATGACCTCCGGAGCATCAAAATATACAATGAGTGGTTGTGAGGGTATTCTCAATAACATGATAGGGGATACATCGTATTCTTACGAGGATAATAGCAAGGTATTTATGTTATCTGAAGCAGATAAGAAGACTGTGGAAAAGATCGCGAAGGCGACCCGTAGAAATGGATATGATACAGGAAGCTCGATGTGGAGCAGTGCTTGGGTGGCTGATATGACATCCGGTAAGGTATTTGGCTGGTTCTCTGGCACCTGGGGACAGTATAGCATTACATTTGACAAGCCGATGGCTGCCTGTCAGGGACCATTTGCCTATAACTGGGGTGGTACATACTACGCAATTAAGAGTGGCAGGCAGGATGAAGCAGCAGTGCAGTTCCTAAAAGCCTTATGCTGCGATCCTTCTGTAATGCGTTCTCTGGGCGACCTTCCAAATAATACCATTGCAGCTCAGAAGGTGATCAGTAAGGGTAAGAATCCTGCAGCTATGAAAAATAATCAGAATATTTATAAAGTATTCGATAAGATGGCAAGAAGCATCAATGGTGATTCTTATAAGATCTCAAAACCAAAGGTATCTCTTACAAGTAATGGCATTGTAAAGGGATCTGACGGAAAATATTACTATGTAAAGAAAGGTCTGATCCAGTCAGGCAGAAGCGGATTCATCAAAGTTGGCAAGAAGACCTATTACATCAAGAAGGGTGTAGTGCAGAATAAAAAGACCGGATTCGTGAAGACCGGCAAGAAGTACTACTATGTAAAGAAGGGTGTCTGCAGTACAAAGAATGAATTCGTAAAGGTAGGTAAGAAAACCTATTATCTGAATAAGGGCGCAAAGAACACCAAGACCGGATTTGTAAAAGTCGGTAAGGCAACTTATTACGTTAAGAAAGGTCTGAAGACTACACAGACAGCATTTATCAAGAATGGCAGACAGGAATACTATGTCAAGAATGGCGTATGGAAGAAGTCTTATACCGGAAATGTCACCTATAGAAATCATGTTTACTATGTGAAGAAGGGTGTAAAAGTAAAAAAGGTGAGATAATACATGAAGAATAGATTGAAGCAGATCATTGTCTGGTGCATGGTGGCAGCATTGCTATGCGTGAATTGCTCATTTACATCAGAAGCGAAAACAGGCAGTAAGGTTACAGTTCCAAAGACATCTATTACGTCAGTAAGATCCAGATCAGCGGGACAGGTGACAGTAAGATTTAAGAAATCAAAAAAGGCGGGCAGCTATCAGATTCAGATCAGTACAGACAAGAAGTTTAAGAAAAACGTAAAAAGCCAGAAAGTCAGTGCTAAGAAAACAACGGTAACGTTTAAGAAGCTGAAGCAGGGCAAAAAATATTATGTCAGAGTGCGTGTGTACCGGACTGTAAAGAAGAAAAAATATCACAGCGCATGGAGTAAAGTGAAGTCTGTTAAAGTGAAAAAGAAGACGACAAAGAAGGACTCCGGTCAGAAGAATACTGGTGATAGCAATAAGTCTGAGAACACCACAGATGTAACGGATGCCACTGAGAACGCAGGCACCACCAAGGATACAGACACCACTGGAAACACAGGTGCAAATAAGGATGCAGATACCATCGGGAACCCAGACGCTGCCGGGGACACGAATTCCGGTGGACAAGAGTCCGAGGATCAAAAAAAAGAGTGGGATGGTACAGTAGAGCTGGAAAAAATGGAATATGAACTGGGAGATGAAATAAAGGTTCATTATTCCAAGCAGCCGGAATGTGCAGGAGAAATAAAGGAATATTATACTTATGGTAATCGGGGAGAATATATCGATTATACAGAAAGATATACCAAAAAGAATGAGAACGGAAATATGGTATGTACGAGTGTCGGACATACCAGCCTGTGTATTATATTCCCTGAGACAGAGCATTATAAAGAGACATGGATTGCTTTGGGAAAAGTGAGAATATACAATAATGAAGACCCACTTGGAGGATTTAATCTGTCCGGTTATAAGTACGGGGAAACCATGAAGAAAGAGGTTGAAGATATAACCGTAACGAATGGTACAGGTTCTTTTTGTGAATGGTTTGCATGTGAAGGTAATGCTGCATGGTTAAATGAACATATAACCTTTAAGGTATCCGATGTTACACCGAAAGAATACAGTAATCTTATGGAATGGGCAGGCTGGAATACTTCAGAACCGGAAATAAAAGTAGAAACCTATAATCTGAAAGGAGTATATGGAGAGACAACATCTATTACAACTCCGACCACAAGTGGAAAAGTACAATTTTCCGGCAAAGCAATGTCACAGTGTAAGCTTACTGTAACAGCTGGTGCAGGTGTGCGCGTGTGCAGACTGGATGCTTACAAGGATGGCGTTTTATATGACACTATGTATGTTGCTCCGAAGCCATATGATGAAGATGGAAATCTTCTTGATGCAGAATTGTATACAAAGGTTCGGAGAAATGTAGAGGCAAAGCTGTGGACAGATGATATGTCGAATTATGATAAGCTGAAAACTCTTGCAGATTATATTTCAACGACAGCGCATTATCCGGGATATCAATGTACTCAAAAAGATGTAAATCCGACTCTGTGGGATGGATTCTCAGTCGATGGTATGGCGCTTTATTATAATATGTTCGATATGCCGGTCTTAAACCGTGCGATGGCATTGCGTGGCGGTATCATAACCTGTGTGGCTATAGATATTGTCTGTGCTGCGGCAGAGGAGGATCTGGGGCTGAATTATCTGTATGATAAAGCGACAGATACTGTTGCAGAAGGTGAGGGTGTATGGCTTACGATCGGAGATGCCAGTACCAATCCAAGCGCAGGAGCACATGAGTCTCTGGCATACAAGGATGCCGATGGCAATATCGTATATATCGATGCGCAGGGAAGAAAGGCAAGAAATTCATGCGAAGAACACGGCTGTCTGGATAAGGTCATCAGAGACTAGATCCGTGCCGGACGTGAAGAAGCGAAGAATATAGAGGCAAATATTTAATCAAATAATTAAGGAGATGGATGAAATATGAAACAATTTTTCAAATCACATGCAATTTTATTCAGTATGCTTGCAGTTCTGATCGGATGCTTAATTTATCCGAATCAGGCAGATGCAAAGACATATCAGACGCAGGATAACTATATTGGCGGTGGCGGATGTTCCGTTGTGATCAGCAATAATAAGGTATACTATTCGATCACAGAGACCGGAAGGATCTTCTGCTACGATATCAAAACGAAGAAGACAAAAACCATTGCCAAGGCAAGTGGAAAAGGATTTGGCAGCTTAAGGAAAAAGGGAAATTATCTCTATGCAGTTTATGACAATTATGGCGGTTCTGATGGATCAGATGAGTATATCGTACGTGTGTCCATTAAGACCGGTAAAAAAACAAAGCTTGCAAGAGGCCGTAATTTTGTATTTGCCGGCAAAAAGATCTACTATACAAAGACTCAGCATATCAAGACCGGTGATGTAGAATATGATAAGACGATCGGTACATATTCCATGTCACTTACCGGAAAGAATAAAAAGAAAGCAAAGTCTGTCGTATTGAATACAGAGCGTGATGGAAGAACTCCGATCAAGACCTCCAAGGGTTCTCTGACCTCCCGGGGCAAGACGATAGGTAGTTTATATTTCCCACAGGCGATAGATTACAAGACCTCAAAAGGCAAGAAAACCGAGATTTATAATGTGCTGAAAGATAAGAATGCGACCAGTACTTCAACGGTTTCTTATTATACGTTGCAGGGCGACTACATCGTGTATAAGAAATATGATAAAAAGGGATATTCCAAACTGGTTCTTGTGAAAAAGAACGGAAAAGGAGCAAAGGTTATATATTCAGCACCTTCTGTAAGCGGCTGGTAAAATGAAAATACAGGCGTTACAGCCGGTCGGTGTCAGGTGAGGGTCAGAACTTATAGCGTCAGATAGACAGTTAGAGCTTATGGCATCAGATGGACGATGTTGTATTTAGCATACGGCATCAGATACAGATAATAGAATTTATTTGTATCTGGTGCCGTTTTTTTACGCATTGTGATGGTAAAAAATGCGGATTAATGCTACAATAAAACGAATGGGGAAACGCTTTGGCAGATACGAATGAAAAGGCTGAATGAGATCATACGAGAGGAAACGAAAAAATGAACAAACGAAACCGGTTAAAAACCATTCGGCCGCAGAATGAACGTGCGGCAAGAGCATTCCGTAAGAAGCAGAACATGAAGGTAGAGCTGAATAAAAAGTGGCTGCCTGTTGTCTATGTGGTGATGCTCGGTATCTGTATTTTACTGAATGTGACAAATGATAGTCTGGATCCGGCAAATGTGCTGATCAGTGTCTGTATGTTTGGAATCGTGGGAGCGATATTTGTCTATGCATATAAGCATTTGAAGCATATCGACCAGATGGGGGAAGATTTTCGTATAGCCATCAGCTATATCAAGGGCGACTATGCAAAAGAAAAGAAGCTTCTTTGGGATCTGTATCGTACCGAGACCCGGTATGGTATCTTTAATGAGGAACATCTGAGAAATTCCTATGTAGATTATGTGGAAGAAATGAAACGTCTGGAGCAGGATGAGGAAGGAAAATATGCCTGCGATATCGAAGATTTTATCAATTACCAGCTGATCGATGATGCGGTTGAAAAGGGTCGTCTGAGTCTGGTTCCGGGAGCCATGACAGGGCTGGGTATTCTTGGTACCTTTATCGGTCTGTCAATCGGCCTTCAGGCATTTAATACAGGTTCAGCAGAGGAGATCACGAACAGTATCGGACCTCTGATGGATGGTATCAAGGTTGCGTTCCATACCTCTATCTATGGAATGATCTTTTCCCTGACATTTAATCTGATCTTTAAGACGGTGCTGGAACAGGCATATCACAAACTGGATGAATTTGTAGCAGAGTTCAAACGGTATGTGCGTCCGGATGCGACTTACGATAACGGTAATCTGGAACTTGATTTCCAGAAGAAACAGTTGGAAGCAACGATAGCAACACAGAAGGCAATCGAAGAAACACTTGCATATCTGAAGTCCATGCATGAAGATATCGAAGATATCCGTATCCTGACGAAAGATCAGAATGACATCTTCCGGGGCAGACTGAACCGCCCGAGGGCGATCGGGCAGAGCAGCAGGGAGGGATAAGGCATGAGTAAGAAACGAAGAAGACCGGAGGAAGAAGAAACCTCTTACTGGCTGTCGTATTCCGATATGATGGCGGCACTCCTTCTGATCTTTATTCTGATCATTTCTTTTACACTGATGCAGTCAAAGAGCCAGTATGAGAGTAAACAGGCGGAGCTTGATAAACAGCAGGAGATCATCAAAGAGCAGGAACAGCTCTTAAAAGACCAGCAGGAGGAGCTTGACCGTATCGCAGGCATCCGAAGTGATCTGGTGGCGGCGCTCCGTGATGAGTTCGCAGACAGTTCGTTAAATGTCAAGGTAGACGAGAAAACGGGTGCGATTACCTTTGATGCCAGTGTGTTATTTGACGTTGCGGACAGTGACCTGAAAGAAGAAGGAAAGACATTCTTGAAAGAATTTCTTCCCAAATACTGTAAAGTGCTGCTGGATGAAAAATATCGTGATTATGTATCGGAGATTATTATAGAAGGTCATACAGATACGAATGGATCTTATATTTATAATCTTGAACTTTCCCAGCAGAGAGCCTTTTCTGTTGCAAAGTATTGTCTGACTGAGAGTAACGGGATCATAAGCTCCACGGATGTTGAACTGCTTCGAAGTGTGCTGACGGCAAATGGAAAGTCCTACAGCAATCCGATTTATAAGGAGGATGGATCTGTCGATCTGGAAGCATCCAGACGAGTAGAGATTCTGTTCCGGCTTCAGGATGAAGAAATGATCGCTGAGATGATGGATATTCTGAAAGAGAAATAGATATTTTGAAAGAGAAACAGACCAACACTTGCGGTTTTAAAAACGAGATGGTACAATGAGCATTGCGATGGGATGTGTTTGTACATACCAGCATAATGCGAAACCAACATTGAACCGACAGGTGAAATGGTACAATGAGCATTGCGACGGTACATATTTATATGTACTAAATGGATAGATTGTCTTTTGAAAGGAAAACGAGATGAAAAGAGTAGTTGTAACAGGAATGGGCGCTGTAACCCCGATCGGAAATAACGTAGAAGAATTCTGGGATGGCATTAAGAAGAATAAAGTAGGTATTGGCGAGATTACAAAATTTGATGTATCCGAATATAAATGCAAAATGGGTGCTGAAGTAAAAGATTTTGATCCAAAACAATATATGGATCCAAAGGCGGCCAGAAGAATGGAGCCGTTCTGCCAGTATGCAGTTGCAGCTACAGGCGAAGCGATCAAGAATGCCGGCATTGATCTTGAGAAAGAAGACCTGACAAGATTCGGAACCTGTATCGGTAACGGACTTGGCGGTGTAGCTACGATCGAAAAGGAACATGCCAAGGTTATGAATGGTAAGGCAAACCGTGTCAGTGTAATGATGGTTCCTATGATGATCTCGAATATGGCAGCCGGAAATGTAGCGATCGCATATGGCTTAAAGGGCAAATGTACAGATGTTGTAACAGCCTGTGCAACAGGAACAAACAGCATCGGCGAGGCATATCGTTATATTCAGGTCGGAGATGCAGATGTGATGGTAGCCGGAGGTGCTGAATCACCAATCTGTGAGACAAATGTTTCAGGATTTATCTCCATGACAGCACTTTCAAGTGCAACAGAAGCAGATCGTGCGTCGATTCCGTTTGACAAAGACAGATGTGGATTCGTTATCGGTGAAGGCGCCGGAGTCGTAGTTCTGGAATCTCTGGAGCATGCGCAGGCAAGAGGAGCAAAGATCCTTGCCGAGGTTGTTGGATATGGTTCCACCTGTGATGCATTTCACATTACATCCCCTGCCGAGGATGGAGAGGGTGCAGCAAGAGCCATGACACTTGCGATCAACGAGGCTGGCATTACACCGGCAGACGTTGATTATATCAATGCACATGGAACAAGTACCCACCACAATGATCTTTATGAGACAAGAGCCATTAAGAAAGCATTTGGTGAGGATGCATATAATGTAAATATCAATTCTACAAAATCCATGATCGGTCATTTATTTGGCGCGGCCGGAGCAGTTGAATTTATTACATGCGTAAAATCTATCGAAGACGGATACATTCACCCAACAGTAGGTCTTCGTGAGACAGAAGGCGAGATCGATCTGAATTATACAAAGGGTGAGGGCGCTCATAAGGACATTACATATGCGCTGAGTAATTCTCTTGGATTTGGCGGACACAATGCAAGTATCCTTGTAAAGAAATGGGAAGAATAAGATCCAGACAAAAACAGATATAAAAGAATTACACATCATAAATAATGTGAGCAAAAGTATTTGCACGAAAAAGTGTAAATTTACATGGAAAAGTGAAAATTTACATCAAAAAGTGAAAAAACGTATTGACATATTCCTTGTGTTATGGTAAAGTATCTCCCGATGAACTGCCGAAGACAGTAGGTGCCGGATGGCATAAGTTGAAAAACACCTACCGAGGAATATATCGTTAATATTATTTTAACTATATGCTCTCTGTCTTATCGACAGAGAGCTTTTCTTATTTTAGCAGAAGATGCTTTCTGTTAACTATGTGCAGTCATTAGTAAAACAAGGAGGCGCATTATGGCAAAGGTAGAGATTAAGAAGCCAGTAGTTGAAGAAATCAAAGCTAACTTAGATGGTGCTCAGACAGCAGTTGTAGTTGACTACCGTGGACTTACAGTTGAGCAGGACACACAGCTTCGTAAGCAGTTAAGAGAAGCTGGGGTTGTTTATAAGGTATACAAGAACACCATGATCAACTTCGCTATTGAAGGCACAGAGTTCGAGGGACTGAAGCCATGTCTCGAAGGACCTACCGGATTAGCTATCTGTAAGACAGATGCTACAGCAGCAGCCAGAATCCTGGCTAACTTCGCAAAGACTGCTCCGGCACTTGAGCTTAAGGGTGGCGTTGTAGAAGGTACATTCTACGATGCAGCAGGTATCGCAGTTATTGCAAACATTCCTTCAAGAGAAGTACTTATTTCCAAATTCCTTGGAAGTATCCAGTCACCTATTGCAAACTTCGCTCGTGTTATCAAGCAGATTGCAGAACAGAAGGAAGCTTAATTATTTGTGCATACAGGCACATCGGCTTCTATTTAATAGAAGCAGCAATTATTAAACTATATTATATTAATGGAGGAAATAATAATGACAACTCAGGAAATTATTGAAGTAATCAAAGGTTTATCAGTATTAGAATTAAATGACTTAGTTAAAGCATGTGAGGAAGAATTCGGCGTATCAGCAGCAGCAGGTGTTGTTGTAGCAGCAGCAGGCGGAGACGCTCCAGCAGCAGAAGAGAAGGATTCATTCGATATCGAACTTACAGAAGTTGGTCCTAACAAGGTTAAGGTTATCAAGGTTGTTCGTGAGATCACAGGTCTTGGCTTAAAGGAAGCTAAGGATGCTGTTGATGGCGCTCCAAAGGTTATCAAAGAGGGAGCTTCAAAGGACGAGGCTGAGGAAGCTAAGACTAAGTTAGAGGCTGAAGGCGCTAAGGTTACATTAAAGTAATTTTATTCCTTGTATTTATGAATATCTTTCGACCTGGCGGGAGAATTACCTGCCAGGTCGTTTTTGTCAAAGTTCCGGCGAACTGATCATTTTTATCAATAAGAGCAGTTGAGACCGAATAAGTGATTTTAAGATTCTGAACACAGATACGACATGATATAGTCGGCGTTATGTATCTGTTCTGTAATAATACCGCTGCAGGCTGTTTCAAAAGAATGCAGAGGGGCATATAAATATGGATAAAAGTTCATATTCAATTCTTTTTCAAAAATATTCCAAATTTTTCTTGACATGCACCTTGAAAACGTGATATGATGTAGACTGTCTATACTATGGGTTGGTTTGCTTTCAAACCAGATGTATAATGACACGGCTAATATATTTCGGTTAAATGTAAGCATTTCAACAGAATATACGCTTAAAAATAAATTCCAAGGGGTGAATGTGTCGATGGAAAAAAACAGAATTAGTCCTGTTCAATCTGGTAAAGGTATCCGAATGAGTTATTCCAGACAGAAAGATGTCCTGGAGATGCCTAACTTTATCGAAGTTCAGAAAAACTCATACCAGTGGTTCCTTACCGATGGTCTGAAGGAGGCATTTAAAGATATCTCTCCTATTACTGACTATACAGGACAGCTTAGTCTTGAGTTTGTAGATTTCCAGTTATGTAGAGATGATGTGAAGTACTCAATCGAAGAGTGCAAGGAAAGAGATGCAACATATGCTGCACCGCTTAAAGTAAAAGTAAGACTCCATGCAAATGACGCAAAGGAAATGTCAGAACATGAGATTTTCATGGGTGATCTTCCTCTTATGACCGAGACAGGTACATTTGTGATCAACGGTGCAGAGCGAGTTATCGTAAGCCAGTTGGTGCGTTCACCTGGTATCTACTATGATATTGCACATGATAAGATTGGTAAGAAGCTGTACTCCTGTACAGTTATCCCAAACCGTGGTGCATGGTTAGAGTACGAAACAGATTCGAATGATGTTTTCTATGTTCGTGTAGATAGAACCAGAAAGGTGCCTATCACAGTACTTATCCGTTCACTGGGAATCGGAACAAATGCAGAGATTATCGATCTGTTTGGCGAAGAACCAAAGATTTTAGCAAGTATTGAAAAGGATCCTTCTGAGACATATCAGGATGGTCTTCTTGAGCTGTACAAAAAAATAAGACCGGGTGAGCCTCTTGCAGTAGAGAGTGCAGAGAACCTGATCAATGCAATGTTCTTTGATCCAAGACGTTATGATCTTGCAAAGGTTGGACGTTATAAGTTCAATAAGAAGCTGGCATTCCAGAACAGAATCACAGGTCAGATACTTGCAGAGGATGCGATCGATCCGGCAACCGGTGAAGTGATCGCAGAAGCAGGCACGACACTTACAAGAGCACAGGCAAAGGATATCCAGGATGCTGCTGTACCATATGTTATGATCCAGACAGAAGAACGTAACGTAAAGGTGCTTTCAAATATGGTAGTAGATCTGTCCAAGTATGTTGGATTTGATCCTGCTGAAGTAGGTATCCATGAGGGTGTATACTATCCTGTCCTTGAAACCCTTTTAAATGAATATTCAGACGAAGAAGAATTAAAGGCAGCTATCGCAAGAGATGCATCTGACCTTGTTCCAAAGCATATAACAAAAGAAGACATTATCGCTTCAATTAACTACAACATTCACCTTGAATATGGTATTGGAACAAAGGATGATATCGATCACCTTGGTAACAGACGTATCCGTGCAGTCGGAGAACTTCTTCAGAATCAGTATAGAATCGGTCTTTCCAGACTGGAAAGAGTTGTAAGAGAGAGAATGACGACTCAGGACGTAGAGACGATCACTCCACAGTCTCTGATCAACATCAAGCCTGTAACAGCAGCAGTTAAGGAATTCTTCGGAAGTTCCCAGTTGTCACAGTTCATGGATCAGAACAACCCATTGTCTGAGCTGACTCATAAGAGAAGATTATCAGCCCTTGGTCCCGGTGGTTTGTCACGAGACAGAGCAGGATTCGAGGTTCGAGATGTACACTATACTCATTATGGTAGAATGTGTCCTATCGAGACTCCTGAAGGTCCTAACATCGGTCTGATCAACTCTCTGGCTACTTATGCAAGAATCAATGAGTATGGTTTTGTAGAAGCACCATACAGAAAACTGGATAAATCAGATCCTGCAAACCCTGTAGTTACAGATGAGGTTATTTATCTGACGGCAGATGAAGAAGATAATTACAGAGTTGCACAGGCAAATGAACCTCTGGATGCAGATGGTCATTTCGTAAATAACAACGTATCAGGAAGATACAGAGAGGATACAACAGAGTTCCCGAAATCAAGAGTTGATCTGATGGACGTTTCTCCTAAGATGGTATTCTCAGTTGCTACATCCATGATTCCTTTCCTTGAGAACGATGATGCAAACCGTGCTCTGATGGGATCAAACATGCAGCGTCAGGCAGTTCCGCTTATGCTTACCGAATCAGCCGTTGTAGGTACCGGTATGGAAGCAAAGGCAGCTGTTGACTCAGGTGTATGTATCGTTGCAAAGAGAGATGGTGTAGTTGAATATTCCACAAGTAAGGAAATCTGTATTAAGGCAGATGAAGATGGAACAAAGGATATCTACCACGTTATCAAGTTCGCACGAAGCAATCAGGGTAACTGTATGAACCAGAGACCTATCGTATTCAAGGGCGAGCATGTTAAGGCCGGAGAGGTTATCGCAGACGGACCGTCTACTTCAGGTGGAGAGATCGCACTTGGAAAGAATCCTCTGATCGGTTTCATGACCTGGGAAGGTTACAACTACGAGGATGCTGTTCTTTTAAGTGAAAGACTTGTAAAAGATGATGTATATACATCTATTCATATTGAGGAGTACGAATGCGAAGCAAGAGATACCAAGCTCGGACCGGAAGAGATCACAAGAGATCTTGCGGGATTGTCCAATGATGCATTAAAGGATTTGGATGAGAATGGTATTATCCGTATCGGTGCTGAGGTTCGTGCCGGAGATATCCTTGTCGGTAAGGTTACTCCTAAGGGAGAGACAGAGCTGACAGCAGAGGAAAGACTCCTTCGTGCCATCTTTGGTGAGAAGGCAAGAGAAGTAAGAGATACTTCCCTTAAGGTTCCTCATGGAGCATTTGGTGTCATCATGGATACCAAGATCTTCACAAGAGAAAACGGTGATGAACTTTCACCGGGTGTTAATAAATCAGTCAGAGTATACATTGCGCAGAAGAGAAAGATCCAGGTAGGAGATAAGATGGCCGGTCGTCATGGTAACAAGGGTGTAATTTCCCGTGTACTTCCGGTAGAAGATATGCCATTCCTTCCAAATGGTCGTCCGCTCGATATCGTGTTGAACCCACTGGGCGTTCCTTCACGTATGAATATCGGACAGGTTCTTGAAATCCATCTTGGTCTTGCTTCACAGGTTCTCGGATTCAAGGTTTCAACTCCTGTGTTTGATGGTGCAGACGAGTTTGATATCATGGATACTCTTGAGATGGCGAATGATTATGCAAATACCGAGTGGGAAGATTTCTATGAGAAATATAAAGACTCTGTTTCGGAAGAAGTAATGAATTACCTCTATGAGAACAGAGACCACAGAGAAGAATGGAAGGGCGTTCCAATCGACAGAACCGGTAAGGTACAGCTTCGTGACGGTAGAACCGGTGAAGAATTTGACAGCCCTGTAACAATCGGTTACATGCATTATCTTAAGCTCCACCATCTGGTTGATGATAAGATCCATGCACGTTCAACCGGTCCGTACTCATTAGTTACACAGCAGCCTCTGGGTGGTAAAGCTCAGTTCGGTGGACAGCGTTTCGGTGAGATGGAAGTTTGGGCACTGGAAGCATACGGTGCATCATATACATTACAGGAAATCCTGACTGTTAAGTCGGATGATGTAATCGGACGTGTTAAGACATATGAAGCGATCATTAAGGGTGAGAATATTCCTACACCTGGTATCCCTGAGTCATTCAAGGTACTGCTGAAGGAATTCCAGTCACTTGGTCTCGATGTCAGAGTTGTAAAAGACGATATGACAGAGGTTGATCTCGGTGAGACGATCGAAGCGTATGACGAGAATGTTAAGAGCATGATCGATGATGATAAACGGGAAGCTGATGGACGTGAATTTGAAGAAGCGGGCTTCAGCGGAACAGATGAAAATGATGAGCTGACATCATTATCAGACGGAGAATATCTGGATGATTACAATGACGACTATGATGGCAACTCGGATGATGAATTTTAGAAAGGAGATTTTGTAAGATGCCAGAATTTAACATGGAAACTCCAGAACAGGAACAGGCTTTAAGCTTTGACGCAATTAGAATCGGACTTGCATCTCCTGAAAAAATCAGAGAATGGTCACATGGTGAGGTTAAGAAACCTGAGACTATCAACTACAGAACATTAAAACCGGAAAAAGACGGTTTGTTCTGCGAGAGAATATTTGGACCTAGCAAGGACTGGGAATGTCATTGCGGTAAATATAAGAAGATCAGATATAAAGGTATTATCTGTGATCGATGCGGTGTAGAGGTTACAAAGGCCAGCGTTCGTAGAGAGCGTATGGGTCATATCGAGCTTGCAGCACCGGTATCCCATATCTGGTATTTCAAAGGTATTCCTAGCCGTATGGGACTGATCCTTGATATTTCTCCAAGAGTACTTGAAAAGGTATTATACTTTGCATCTTATATCGTTCTTGATCCAAAGGACACACCGCTTACTTATAAGCAGGTTCTGACAGAGCAGGAATACAGAAAGGCTGAAGAGGACTTCGGATACGGCTCCTTCCGTGCAGGAATGGGTGCTGAGTCCATTCAGGAGCTCTTAAGAGCAATCGATCTGGATAAAGAAAGCGAAGAATTAAAGGCTGAGCTTAAGAATTCAAGCGGACAGAAGAGAGCCAGAATCATCAAGAGACTGGAAGTTGTTGAAGCATTCCGTAATTCTGAGAATAAGCCGGAGTGGATGATCATGGATGTTATTCCGGTTATCCCACCGGATATCAGACCTATGGTTCAGTTGGATGGCGGCAGATTTGCTACATCTGACCTGAATGACTTATATAGAAGAATTATCAACAGAAATAACCGCTTAAGAAGACTTCTTGATCTGAACGCTCCTGACATCATTGTCAGAAACGAGAAGAGGATGCTTCAGGAAGCTGTTGATGCGTTAATTGATAATGGTAGAAGAGGCCGTCCTGTAACAGGTCCGGGTAACAGAGCATTAAAGTCTCTGTCCGATATGTTAAAGGGTAAGCAGGGACGTTTCCGTCAGAACCTTCTTGGTAAGCGTGTTGACTATTCAGGACGTTCCGTTATCGTAGTAGGACCGGAACTTAAGATCTATCAGTGTGGTCTTCCAAAGGAAATGGCTATCGAATTATTCAAGCCGTTTGTTATGAAAGAACTGACAGCCAGCGGCAGAGCGAATAACATTAAAGCTGCTAAGAAGATGGTAGAAAAGCTTGAGCCGGAAGTTTGGGATGTACTTGAGGATGTAATCAAAGAGCATCCGGTTATGTTAAACCGTGCTCCTACACTTCACAGACTGGGTATCCAGGCATTTGAGCCTATCCTTGTAGAAGGTAAGGCAATCAAGCTTCATCCACTGGTATGTACAGCGTTCAACGCCGATTTCGATGGTGACCAGATGGCTGTTCACCTTCCACTTACAGTTGAGGCACAGGCAGAATGTAGATTCCTGCTCCTGTCCCCGAATAACCTTCTGAAGCCTTCAGATGGTGCTCCGGTTGCCGTTCCTTCACAGGATATGGTCCTTGGTATCTACTATCTGACAATGGAGAAGGATGGCGATATCGGAGAAGGCAAGTTCTTCAAGTCAAAGAACGAAGCACTGCTTGCATATGAGAACAAGGAGATCACTCTCCACTCTAAGATAAAAGTAAGAAGAACTGTTACGACAGAAGACGGAACAGAGGTTACAGGTATCATCGATACTACACTCGGTCGTTTGCTGTTCAACGAGATCATTCCTCAGGATCTTGGATATGTTGACAGAACAAATCCTGACAATATCCTGAAACTTGAGATTGATTTTCATGTTGGTAAGAAACAGTTAAAGCCGATCCTTGACAAATGTATCAATACACATGGCGCGACCAAGACTGCTGAAGTTCTGGATGACGTAAAGGCAATCGGTTACAAGTATTCAACCAGAGGTGCTATTTCAGTATCTATTTCAGATATGAAGGTGCCGGACGAGAAGAAGCAGATCCTTGCAGATGCTCAGACTCAGGTTGACAAGATCACAAAGATGTTCAGACGTGGTCTTATGACAGAGGAGGAGAGATACCTCGCTGTTGTTAAGGTTTGGGAAGAAGCCGATAAGGTTCTGACAAAAGCCCTTCTGGACGGACTTGATAAATATAACAACATCTTCATGATGGCAGATTCCGGTGCCCGTGGATCTAACCAGCAGATCAAACAGCTGGCTGGTATGCGTGGTCTGATGGCAGATACAACCGGTCGTACGATCGAACTTCCGATTAAGTCAAACTTCCGTGAAGGTCTTGACGTTCTGGAGTATTTCATTTCAGCGCATGGTGCTCGTAAGGGTCTGTCCGATACAGCGCTTCGTACAGCCGATTCAGGATACCTGACCAGACGTCTGGTTGACGTATCACAGGATCTGATCATTCGCGAGACAGATTGTTGTGCAGGAAAAGCAATTCCTGGTATGGAAGTAGAAGCATTCATGGAAGGTAAAGAAGTAATCGAATCCTTCCAGGAGAGAATTACAGGTCGTTACCTTGCAGAATCTGTATACGATAAAGATGGTAACCTTTTAGTTAAGGCAAACCACATGGTATCACCAAAGAGAGCTGCTCTGATCGTAAATCAGGGTGTAGATTCAAACGGTGTTCCGTTCCTTGATCCGGATACAGGTGTTACAAGACAGGATGCAAAGCTTAAGATCAGAACGATCCTGACATGTAAGTCACACCTTGGTGTATGTGCAAAATGTTACGGTGCCAACATGGCAACCGGACAGCCGGTACAGGTTGGTGAAGCTGCCGGAATCATCGCAGCTCAGTCAATCGGTGAGCCTGGTACACAGCTTACCATGAGAACATTCCATACTGGTGGTGTTGCCGGTGATGATATTACACAGGGTCTTCCTAGAGTAGAAGAGTTGTTCGAAGCAAGAAAGCCAAAGGGACTTGCGATCATCGCAGAGTTTGGCGGTAAGGTTCAGCTTCGTGATAATAAGAAGAAGAGAGAAGTTGTTATCACAAATGACGAGACAGGCGAATCAAAGGCATACTTAATTCCTTATGGTTCCCGTATCAAGGTTCTGGACGATCAGGTTCTGGAAGCCGGTGATGAATTAACAGAAGGTTCTGTTAATCCACATGATATCTTAAAGATCAAAGGTATCCGTGCAGTTCAGGATTACATGCTTCGTGAAGTACAGCGAGTATACAGACTTCAGGGTGTTGATATCAATGATAAGCATATCGAGATCATTGTTCGTCAGATGTTAAAGAAGATCAGGATCGAGGACAACGGAGATTCATCCTACCTTCCGGGAACACTGGTTGACGTTCTTGATTTTGAAGATACAAATGAGCAGCTCATCGCAGAAGGCAAACAGCCGGCAGAAGGCTCACAGGTAATGCTTGGTATTACAAAGGCATCACTTGCTACAGATTCCTTCATGTCAGCAGCGTCCTTCCAGGAGACAACAAAGGTTCTTACAGATGCAGCTATTAAGAGTAAGGTAGATCCGCTTAATGGTCTGAAAGAGAACGTTATTATCGGTAAGCTGATCCCAGCAGGTACAGGTATGAAGCGTTATCGTTCTGTAAAGCTTGATACAGAGATGGATGAGATCAACTTCTTTGATGATGATGAAGAGATCGACTTCGGAGATGATCTGGAAAGCACAGAGTTAGAAGATGCAGTTGATACCGATGCAGATGCAGAGGATGAGGCAGAAGAAAATGCTTCAGACTTGGAATCTGTAGAGGCAGAGACATCTGATAACGAATAAATAAATTTGAAAAGTGCTTGACACGAATAATTTCAATATATATAATGGTAAGGCATGCGTGAGAACGTATGCCTTATATTATTTTTTATTTTGAAAGTAGGAGGTGAAAACATGCCAACATTTAACCAGTTAGTTAGAAAGGGAAGACAGACAGTAGAGAAGAAGTCAACTGCACCAGCTCTTCAGAGAAGTTTCAACTCATTAAAGAAGAAGCCAACTGAGACAAGCTCTCCACAGAAGAGAGGAGTTTGTACAGCAGTTAAGACAGCTACTCCTAAGAAGCCTAACTCAGCTCTGAGAAAGATCGCCAGAGTTCGTTTATCAAACGGTATCGAAGTTACAAGTTATATTCCAGGTGAAGGTCACAACCTTCAGGAGCATAGCGTAGTTCTTATCCGTGGTGGTAGAGTAAAGGACTTACCTGGTACAAGATACCATATCATCAGAGGTACTCTTGATACAGCAGGTGTTGCAAAGAGACGTCAGGCTCGTTCTAAGTACGGTGCTAAGCGTCCAAAAGATGCTAAGAAGTAATTAAAACCGTATTATTGGAAACATTCCAAAAAAATGTGCTGGTTAGGCCATGTTTTTGCTATGAGATAAGGTGTTGATGCATAATAATGCAGAGAACATCAGATAGATAGAAGAGATGGAAATAACAGCACGAACACATTTTATAATGTGAGTACCGAAGAATTAATAAATATTAAGGAGGGAAGAACCGTGCCACGTAAAGGACATATCGCAAAGAGAGACGTATTAGCGGATCCAATTTACAATAACAAGGTGGTTACCAAGCTTATCAACAACGTAATGTTAGATGGTAAGAAGGGTGTTGCTCAGAAGATTGTTTACGGTGCATTCGACCGTATCGCAACTGAAACTGGTAAGGACGCTATCGAGGTATTTGAAGAGGCTATGAACAACATCATGCCATTACTCGAGGTTAAGGCAAGACGTATCGGTGGTGCAACATATCAGGTACCTATCGATGTAAGACCAGATAGAAGACAGGCTCTTGGACTTCGTTGGTTAACAACATTTTCACGTGCCAGAAGTGAAAAGACCATGGAAGAAAGACTTGCAAGAGAAATCATGGATGCAGCTAATAACACAGGTGCATCTGTAAAGAGAAAAGAAGATATGCACAAGATGGCAGAAGCAAACAAGGCGTTTGCTCACTACAGATTCTAATCTGTGCTGTCTACAGAATAATAAAAGGAGGACAATCCGTTGGCTGGAAGAGAATATCCATTGGACAGAACAAGAAACATTGGTATTATGGCTCATATCGATGCTGGTAAGACAACTCTTACAGAGAGAATCTTATACTATACCGGTGTTAACTATAAAATCGGTGATACTCATGATGGTACAGCTACTATGGACTGGATGGAGCAGGAGCAGGAAAGAGGTATTACAATCACTTCCGCTGCTACAACCTGTCACTGGACATTAGAGGATCATCACAAACCAAAGGCTGGTGCTTTAGAGCACAGAATCAACATCATTGATACTCCAGGTCACGTAGACTTTACTGTAGAAGTAGAGCGTTCACTTCGTGTACTTGATGGCGCCGTTGGTGTATTCGATGCAAAGGCTGGTGTAGAGCCTCAGTCAGAAAACGTATGGCGTCAGGCTGACACATACAACGTTCCACGTATGGCATTCATCAACAAGATGGATAAAATGGGTGCTGACTTTTTCTACTCAGTTCAGACAATTATTGATCGTCTGGGCAAGAATGCAATTCCAGTTCAGATTCCTATCGGTAAAGAATCCGATTTCATCGGTCTGATCGACTTATTTGAGATGGATGCATACTATTATAAAGATGATAAGGGTGAAGACATCGAGATCACAACGATCCCTGATGACTTAAAAGAGCTTGCTGACAAATGGCATGAGAACCTTGTAGAGAAGATCTGCGAGTTAGATGATGACTTAATGATGATGTACCTTGAGGGTGAAGAACCTTCAATCGACGAAATGAAGAAAGTTCTTCGTAGAGCAACTATTGCTTGTGAAGCAGTTCCGGTATTCCTTGGTTCCGCATACAAGAATAAGGGTGTTCAGAAGATGCTTGATGGTGTTATTGAATATATGCCAGCTCCTACAGATATCCCTGATATCACAGGTGTAGATCCTGAAGGAAATGATGTAGTTCGTCATTCATCAGATGAAGAACCATTTGCTGCATTGGCATTCAAGATCATGACAGACCCATTCGTTGGTAAGTTAGCATTCTTCAGAGTATATTCAGGTACATTGAACTCAGGTTCATATGTATTAAATGCAACAAAAGACAAGAAAGAGCGTGTAGGACGTATCGTACAGATGCATGCAAATGCTCGTAAGGAAATTGATAAGGTTTACGCTGGTGATATCGCAGCTGCTGTTGGTTTCAAAGTAACAACAACTGGTGATACAATCTGTGATGAGCAGCATCCGGTTATCCTTGAGTCAATGGAATTCCCAGAGCCAGTTATCGAGCTTGCTATCGAGCCTAAGACAAAGAATGATCAGGGTAAGATGGGCGAGGCCCTTGCAAAGCTTGCTGAAGAAGATCCTACATTCAGAGCACATACAGATAAAGAAACAGGACAGACAATCATCGCTGGTATGGGTGAGCTTCACCTTGAGGTTATCGTTGACCGTCTGCTTCGTGAGTTCAAGGTTGAGGCTAACGTAGGTGCACCTCAGGTTGCTTACAAAGAGACATTTACCAAGGCTGTTGACGTTGATAGCAAATATGCTAAGCAGTCAGGTGGTCGTGGTCAGTATGGTCACTGTAAAGTTAAGTTCGAGCCAATGGATCCAAACGGCGAAGAGACATTCAAGTTCGAATCCACAGTTGTTGGTGGTGCTATTCCTAAGGAGTATATCCCAGCAGTCGGTGAAGGTATCGAAGAAGCTGCTAAGGCTGGTATTCTTGGTGGATACCCGGTACTTGGTGTTCATGCAAATGTATACGATGGTTCATACCATGAAGTCGATTCATCAGAAATGGCATTCCACATCGCCGGTTCTATGGCTTTCAAGGATGCTATGGCTAAGGCAAATCCAGTTCTTCTGGAGCCTATCATGAAGGTTGAAGTTACAATGCCTGAGGAATACTTAGGTGATGTAATCGGAAGCTTAAATGCTAAGAGAGGTCAGATCGAAGGTATGGATGATATCGGCGGTGGTAAGATCGTCAGAGCATTCGTTCCACTTGCAGAGATGTTCGGTTACTCAACAGAGCTTCGTTCATCTACACAGGGACGTGGTAACTACTCAATGTTCTTTGAGAGATACGCTCAGTGTCCAAAGAGTGTTCAGGAGAAGGTTATTGCAGAAAAGTCAAAATAATAGTTTGACAACTCAGAAAGGCATTTTGCCGTGCCTTTCGACTTAAAAGAGTAAAATAAATCATATCAGCAGGTAAAAAGGTTGAAAATCCTTGTGCCTGCTGGTATAAAGAGATAAAAAAAGGTTGAAAATCTTTTATATATTCTATATAATGAGTTTTAGCCAAGCATAGCCCTTAGGGGTACGAAATTTAAGGAGGATATTAAAAAATGGCAAAGGAAAAGTTTAATAGAAGTAAGCCACATTGTAACATTGGTACAATCGGTCACGTTGACCATGGTAAAACAACATTAACAGCAGCTATCACAAAAGTTCTTTCAGAGAGAGTAGCTGGTAACGCAGCTGTTGATTTCGCTAACATTGATAAGGCTCCAGAAGAGAGAGAAAGAGGTATCACTATTTCTACAGCTCACGTTGAGTACGAGACAGAGAAGAGACATTATGCTCACGTTGACTGCCCAGGACATGCTGACTACGTTAAGAACATGATCACTGGTGCAGCTCAGATGGATGGTGCTATCCTTGTTGTTGCTGCTACTGATGGTGTTATGGCTCAGACAAAGGAGCACATCTTACTTTCACGTCAGGTTGGTGTACCTTACATCGTTGTATTCTTAAATAAGTGCGATATGGTTGATGATGACGAGCTTATCGAACTTGTAGAGATGGAAGTTACAGAACAGCTTGAAGAGTACGGATTCAATGATTGCCCAATCGTTAAGGGTTCAGCTCTTAAGGCTCTTGAAGATCCAATGGGACCTTGGGGAGATAAGATTATGGAACTTATGGATACAATAGATTCATACATTCCAGATCCTCAGAGAGATACAGATAAGCCATTCATCATGCCTGTAGAGGATGTATTCACAATCACAGGTCGTGGTACAGTTGCTACCGGTAGAGTAGAAGCTGGTGTTATCCACTTAAATGATGAAGTTGAAATCGTTGGTATTAAGCCAGAAATCCAGAAGACAACTGTAACAGGTATCGAGATGTTCAGAAAGCTCCTTGATGAAGGACAGGCTGGTGATAACATCGGTGCTCTTCTTCGTGGTATCAAGAGAGAAGATATCGTAAGAGGTCAGGTTCTTTGTAAGCCAGGTTCAATCACATGTCATACAAAGTTCACAGCTCAGGTTTACGTTCTTACTAAGGACGAGGGTGGTCGTCATACACCATTCTTCAACAACTACCGTCCACAGTTCTACTTCAGAACAACTGACGTAACAGGTGTTTGTAACCTTCCAGCAGGTACAGAGATGTGCATGCCTGGTGATAACGTAGAAATGACAATCGAACTGATTCACCCAATCGCTATGAGCCAGGGTCTTACTTTCGCTATTCGTGAGGGTGGACGTACAGTAGGTTCAGGAAGAGTTGCTTCTATCATCGAGTAATCTACGCGTAAGTAACGAGAAGATTAGATAAATAAAAAATATCCGGAGAGTGTTTACACTCTTCCGGGTATTTTTTTGTTTATCGATTAGCAGCAATATTGACAATGAAATTACCGGTATGTTACTTTGTAGTTGTAAACAATTGGGTGGCTTATAAGCCCTGTGTAGCAGAAAAGGAGATATCAATGAAGAAAATCTTGATTACCGGTGGAACCACATTTGTCAGTAAGTATGCAGCAAAGTATTTTGTAGAGCATGGATATGAGGTCTATGTAGTGAACCGTAATTCAAAACCGCAGGTTAAGGGCGTGACGCTGATTGAAAGTGACAGGCATAATTTAGGGGATAAGCTGAAGAATCTGCATTTTGATGTTGTTGCCGACATAACCGCTTATGATGCACAAGACATAATTGATTTACATAATTCGCTGGACTCTTTTGATCAATATATAATGATTAGTTCCAGTGCGGTATATCCGGAGTATGGTGTACAGCCATTTCCTGAGGATTCTGAAAGAGCAGTAAATAAATTCTGGGGAAAATATGGAACAGATAAGATCAAAGCAGAAAATGCACTGTTGGAGAGAGTCCCGGATGCTTATATTTTAAGACCGCCATATTTATATGGTTCTATGGACAACGTCTATCGGGAGGCGTTTGTATTTGACTGTGCAATGGCAGACAGAAAATTTTATTTGCCGGAAGCCGGTGAGATGAAATTACAGTTTTTCCATGTGGAAGATTTGTGTAGGCTGATGGAAGTAATAATTACAAAGTGCCCAACGGATCATATTTTGAATGTCGGAAATGAAAAGTCAATATCGATAAGAGACTGGGTTATCAAATGTTATGCTTGCTTTGATAAAGTGCCGGAATTCGTATCTGTACCGGAAACAGTAGAGCAGAGAAATTATTTCAGCTTTTATAATTATGAATACTGTCTTGATGTGACCCGGCAGAAGAAGATATATCCGGAGACGATGTCAATGGATGCCGGGTTACAGGAGGCTGCAAATTGGTATATAGAGCATGAAGGTGAGGTAAACAAGAAGCCATATTGGGAGTATATTGATACCAATTTGGTATAAAGGTAATTGACATAAAAAGATGACAAGCGTGTGTATCAGGAAGGAAATTACGATGAAAATAATAGAAGTAACGGATCTGAACCGTCCGGAATTGGCGGTTTATGCGGAGCTTTCGGAACGGCAGCTTGCAACAATTTATGAACCGGAGGAAGGATTGTTTATTACCGAGAGTCCGAAGGTGATCGAGCGGGCATTAGATGGTGGATATGAACCGGTGTCTTTTCTGGCAGAAAAGGGACAGCTTGCAGAGGCTGAGGAGATTCTGGATCGGATGGAGGATGTCCCAATCTATGTTGCACCGGATGAGATATTGACGAAGCTTACCGGTTACCATCTGACAAGGGGGCTCTGGTGCACGATGCGCCGCAGGACATTGCCAACGATAGAGGAGGTATGTCAGGGAGCGAAGCGGATCGCTATTTTGGAAGAAGTGGTCAATCCGACAAATGTGGGGGCATTGTTCCGCTGTGCCGCAGCACTTGGTATGGATGCAGTGATATTGACCGGTGGCTGCAGTGATCCTCTTTACAGACGTGCAAGTCGTGTGAGTATGGGAACAGTATTCCAGATTCCGTGGACAATGTTGTCAAAGAAGGATGGTGTCTGGCCGGAGCAGGCAATGAAGACATTGAAAGAAATGGGCTTTAGGACGGCGGCAATGGCACTTCGAGAAGATAGTGTAGGAATTGATGATCCGCAGTTAAATAGTGAGGAAAAGCTGGCAATTGTGCTCGGTACAGAGGGCGATGGGCTGGCCGGAGATACGATAGCTGACTGCGATTATACGGTTATGATTCCGATGGCACATGGTGTAGATTCACTTAACGTAGCGGCGGCAGGAGCGGTAGCTTTCTGGCAGCTGGGACATCAGCGGCAGGAGTAGTATCCGTTTGTAAAGATTGTGCGTCGACGACAGGAAAGGGTGGTCTTCTGGCAGTTGAGATACCGCTGACAGGAATAAATAGTATTCATCTGGAAAGTTATAGCATCAGTCGCAGAAAGGAGCAGCCCGCAAGAAAACATGCTGGGAATATATTGATGCCGATTTGGTAAAATAATAAATTGACAAATAATAAGATGGCAGTATAATGGTTGGTAGCACTGAATTGGTGCTACCAATTTCTTTTGTATGAAAAAGTATAGTTCAAACGAAAAAGGATAAAAAATGTAGAGAGGATATTTGAATGAAGTATATTAGACAGTTTTTAATCATTCTTGCAATTTCATTTATCGGGGAACTGCTCAAATATGTATTACCTTTGCCGATTCCTGCCAGTATTTATGGAATGGCGATTTTATTTGTATGCCTGATGACTGGATGGATCAAGTTAGAAGCAGTGAAAGAGACAGGGAAATTTTTAATTGAGATCATGCCATTGATGTTCATTCCTGCCGGTGTTGGTCTGATGGTTAGCTGGGGAACGCTGAAGCCGGTGCTGATTCCGGTATGTGTGATCACGGTCGTTACGATCATTACGGTTATGGCGATGACAGGCAGACTGTCACAGTGGATCATCAGAAAGGATAGGAAGAAAGAGGAACAAGAGGATGCATGATTTTTTTGAAAACTCCCTGTTTGCAGGAGTTACACTTAGCCTGATCTCATATTTGATCGGGTCAATATTAAAGAAGAAATTCAAACTGGGAATATTTAATCCGTTGCTGATCTCGATTGTAGTTACCATTCTGGTACTGGTTGTGAGCAAGGTAGATTATGATACTTATAATGAAGGCGCCCAATATTTAAGCTGGCTGTTGACCCCTGCAACTGTATGCCTGGCGATCCCACTCTATGAACAGTGGGAACTGCTGAAGCATAACTGTAAGGCGGTTATGGCAGGTCTTGTTGCCGGTGTGGTGACAAGTCTTTGTACGGTGTTTGTATTGTCAAAGATCATGGGACTTACACATGAGGAGTATGTAACGATGCTTCCGAAGTCTATCACGACTGCGATCGGTATGGGTGTTTCAGAAGAACTGGGCGGATATGTAACGATTACGGTTGCGGTTATTATCGTAACGGGTGTTCTTGGAAATATATTTGGTGAATTAGTGTGCAAGATTTTTCGAATCACCGAACCGATATCAAAGGGCTTGGCATTTGGATCTGCATCTCATGCGATCGGAACGGCAAAGGCGATCGAGATCGGTGAAGTGGAAGGTGCAATGAGCAGTCTGGCGATTGCGGTTTCCGGTATTCTTACGGTTGTGCTTTCGTCGTTATTTGCGCATTTTATGTAAATATATATGCTGCTTATAAAATGCAAGGATTTATTTCGAATTTACAGATCGGATATAGAAATAATGAAGTTAGTTGATAATCTCATAGGCGGGTATCCGCTGGTAGCAGATATCAAAATATAGAAATAACGAAATTTATTGATAGTCAGGGAGACGAGTATGGAAAAACAACATGTTACATCAGAATATGAAAAAGCAATTCAATATATTTACAGCCTGATGCAGGACGGAACCTTGCAGAACGGAAGCAAGCTTCCAACCGAACGTACGATAGCGGAGACGTTAGGAATCGGAAGAAATTCGACTAGGGAGGCACTCAGTATCCTGCATGGCATGGGAATGATCGAACGCGTACAGGGATCAGGAAATTATATATCAAAAAATGCCGGAGAGTCGATCCGTCGGATGCTTATGATGATGCTGGCACTTGGCAGTATCACGAAATCCGAGGTCTGTGAGTTCCGTTGTACAATGGAAAAGTCTGTATGCAGTATGCTGATCGAGAAAGGAATACCATTTGAGTGTCAGGTGCTTCTGGAGGATAATCTGGCAAGGATGGAGCAGGCGGATGGTTCCGAACTGGTTAGCGTGGATAAGGAATTTCATGAATTACTGATCCGGGCAACAGAGAATGAACTATTTTCGATGATCATGGAGGCGGTTATGATCGTTTATCGGGAATGGATCGATCTGGTGCTGCGCCGTGTGAATACAAAAGAAAAGGCAAACTTGCTTAATTATCACAAGCAGATCTATAATAGTGTATTGGAACGTGATGAAGCAGCCATGAAAGCGGCGGTAGACGGGCATTATCATCTGATCAGCCAGATGCTTGCATTGTAGGTGAGTAGAGGTAATATATAAGAAGGAGGTAAGAGAGTATGATCGTAACACTTGGAAGACAATGTGGATGTGACGGAGATGAAGTTGGGAAAAAATTATCGGAGCTGTTAGGGATTCCCTTTTATACGAAGCCAGAGCTGATCGCGCTTGCAAAAGAAAAGAAAATTTATGAAAAGTATCCAATGTATTTTGGTGAGCAGCCGGTAAATGCGATGATCAGTTCGGTTGCGGATGATTTCTGTCCGAAGAATCAGTATGATACACCGAAACGGGCATTGTCAGCAATGTTTGGCGGACAGAGTTTTATTATTATAGGACGTGCTTCGAATTATGCCTACCGGGATGATAAGGATGCTGTCCGGGTGTTTCTGTGCGGAGATAAGAAGCAGCGGGCGTATCATATCGCAGGAAAGCATAAGATCTCGGAGCGAAAGGCTATAGCGCTTGTTGAAAAGACAGATGAGAAACGGCGTGGTTATCACAGATATTATACCGGAGAAGAATGGGGCTATGCAGAGAATTATGATCTGTGTATAGACGCGGTACGACTGGGTGTTGATAAGACGGCGGAATTGATCGCAGACTATGTAAAGCATGTCGGAGGAAGATAAATGACAACGAGAGAAGAAGCGCTGGCATATGGACTGTCTTTTCCTGATACATATCAGCAGGCACCATTTCATGATCCGAACTGGCAACTGGTGCGTGTGAAAGGAAGCAAGAAGGCATTCCTGTGGACATATGAGAGAGACGGATATATTAATCTGAATGTAAAGGTCGATCCGGAATGGCGGGATTTCTGGCGGAGCGCATTTGACGCGGTGATACCGGGCTGGCATCAGAATAAGGAGCACTGGAATACGATCATTCTGGATGGAAGTATTCCGGATCAGGATGTGAAACGGATGATCGCAGAGAGTTATGATCTGGTGACAACCAGTCCATCAAAGAGAATCTATGAGGCGGTGAAAAAGATTCCTGCCGGAAAGGTTGCAACCTATGGTCAGATCGCGGAGCTTGCCGGGGATAAGAAGATGGCGCGTGCAGTGGGAAACGCGCTTCATAAGAATCCGGATCCGGAGCACATTCCCTGCTTTCGTGTGGTAAATGCAAAGGGTGAATTATCCGGAGCATTTGCATTTGGCGGAAAGAATGTACAGGCAGATCGATTGACGGCAGATGGAGTTACAGTTGTCGATGGACGGGTGGATATGGAGAGATTTGGAATAAAGATCTTAGATGGAGAAATCATATAAAGTGAAAAATGATTTATATGCAGGAAATGACCGTTCAAATACAAAGGTTATTTGAAACAGAAAACAAGTCATTTTTGCAAGACTACTGTACAGGCAAGGGGGAGGCAGTATATAATATATCCGTAATTCCAACATGGGGATTTAAATGAGGTTTGGGATACATATATAACCAGAGACTTGTCGGGGGCGATAGTCTCTGGTTTTTTTGTTTGGGATGCATATTTTACGGAGTGGAAGTTAATTATTTTGTAATTCCGTTTGAATGTGTAAGATTTGTAGGCAATTCTTTATTTGAAAGGAAATAAAAATGTCAGAATATCAGTATGTAGAGCATGAATTTGCTCCGGTATATAATGAAGAATCACAGGTGCTGGTTCTTGGCAGTCTGCCATCGGTGAAATCCAGAGAGCATGGCTTCTACTACGGACATCCGAGAAACCGTTTTTGGAAGGTTGTGGCAGCTGTACTTGGTGTACCGGAACCCTTGACGATAGAAGAGAAAAAACGGATGCTGCTTGCCGGTCATGTGGCGGTCTATGATGTGATCCGGGCTTGTGAGATCATCGGTTCCAGTGACAGCAGTATCCGAAATGTTGTTCCTGCAGATATTAAAAGCATTGTAGCACATACACCGATCCGGGCAGTTTTTACAAATGGTAAGACTGCCGGCAGATTATACAAAAAATATCAGGCAGAACATATCGCTCTTCCAATGATCGAACTGCCATCGACAAGCCCGGCAAATGCAGCGTTTTCGCTGGAACGACTGGAAGAAATATGGAAATTGGAGATTGGTAAATATTTGTAAAAGTATTTTACAATAGTGACGTTGACATATAAAAAGAACAGTATTTTACATTAATTATACACAACTTTACAGATTCATCAGATGATTTTACCTGTGTATGATAGCGGGCGTTTTTTCTAATTGATAAACTTATATTATAAAAAGTAATGATGAACGAAAGAGAGAAAGAAAATGAATGAAAATGTGATCGAACAGCCGGTTGCAGCTATGTATATGGTATCCAAAGAATTGAATCGTCTGGCAGGTTTTACGACAGAAATGTTGTTTGGTCTTAAATCAACAATTATGAGTAATCGATCCGAAGAAAGTCAACAGAAGTTTACAGAGAAGCTTCAATATGAAACAGTTCCTTCTGCAGGGCTTTTCTCACATCCTGAATTATGTAGATTGTTTTTTCTCATGCCATTAGTTTATTTTTAATTTTACAAAATTCTGGTGGGTGTGGTATAGTAAGGATAACTTTTTTTCTGATGAACAATAGACGTGGAGGTTACAAGGAAATGTCTCAGATAACGAAACGTGCGTTGGAAGCATCACTGAAGAAGCTTCTTACAAAGAAACCGCTTGATAAGATAACGATAACGGATATCACGGAAGACTGCGGCATCAACCGAATGACATTTTACTATCATTTTAAAGATATCTATGATCTGGTAGAGTGGGTGTGTGTGGAGGATGCAACGAGGATACTGGGTGAGAATAAAACCTATGATACCTGGCAGGAAGGCTTCCTTCGTATCTTTGAAGCGGTGAGCGAGAATAAGACATTTATGATGAATGCATATCATTCGATCAGCAGAGATCAGGTAGAAAAATATCTGTACAGTCTGACGTATGATCTGATGATCAAGGTCATCGAAGATAAGGCGAAGAATATGCAGGTGCGGGATGAAGATAAGAAGTTCATTGCTGATTTTTACAAATGCTCCTTTGTCGGTGTGTTGCTTGAATGGATTGAGAATGGCATGAAGCAGGATCCACATGTGGTCGTGGATAAGATGGGACTGGTGATGCATGATAATATTACCAGAGCACTGGAAGCATTTCGGACGGATGTCTTTCACAAAAAAACAGAGAGCTGACAGATACATTGAAAAAACAATGTGTCTTATTTTTCAGACCGGTTATCCCATCAAAACAGGGGAAATGATAAAATTTTAGACAGAACAAGTACCGTGAATATATTTTTATCACGGTACTTTTTTTGTTTATTGAGGGCAAAAACGGGGAATCTTATAATAAAGACAGTTTTTGAGATAACCGGTCTGTTTGCAGGCAGGCTGTATAGATTGGAGGTAATTCGTATGTATTACGCAAGTGGAAATTATGAAGCATTTGCCAGACCAAAGAAGCCGGCGGGTGTGGATCAGAAATCGGCATATATTATAGGTTCGGGACTTGGTGCATTGGCGGCAGCCTGTTTTCTGGTAAGAGATGGACAGATGAAAGGCTCACATGTACACATTCTGGAGAAAGACCCGATTCCGGGCGGAGCATGTGATGGTTATCAGTACAGCGATATCGGCTATGTTATGCGTGGCGGACGTGAGATGGATAACCATTTTGAGTGTATGTGGGATCTGTTCCGTTCGATTCCGTCCATCGAGACAGAGGGTGTCAGTGTACTGGATGAGTATTACTGGCTGAATAAGGCAGATCCAAACTATTCTTTGTGTCGGGCAACTGAGAATCGGGGACAGGATGCACATACCGATAAGAAGTTCGGATTGTCCGATAAGGGTGCAATGGAGATCATGAAGCTGTTCTTTACCCCGGATGAAGAATTATATAATAAACGGATCGATGAGTATTTTGATGAAGAAGTGCTTAATTCTAATTTCTGGATGTACTGGCGGACGATGTTTGCATTTGAGAACTGGCATTCTGCACTTGAGATGAAGCTCTATATTAAGCGTTTTATCCATCATGTCGGAGGATTGCCGGATTTCACGGCACTTCGTTTTACCAAATATAACCAGTATGAGTCCATGATTCTTCCGATGGTAAAATATCTGGAATCATTCGGTGTGGTGTTCCATTATAATACCAAGGTTATAAATGTGGAATTCGAGATCGAAGCAGGAAGAAAGCTGGCAAAGAAGATTGATATTATCCGTGACGGTGAAGCAGATGCGATCGATCTGACCGAGAATGATCTGGTATTTATCACAAATGGCGGCTGTGTGGAGAATTCTTCATACGGAAGTCAGAACAAACCGGCTGAATTCAAGACCGAGATCCGTGAGGGTGGCGGATGGGATATGTGGAGGAAGATCGCTGCACAGGATCCATCCTTCGGACATCCGGACAAATTCTGCTATGATCCGGAACAGTCGAACTGGATGAGTGCAACGGTAACGACACTAGATGAAAAGATCCTTCCATATATTAAGAAAATCTGCAAGAGAGATCCACTCTCCGGCAAGGTAGTTACAGGTGGTATCGTGACTGCGAGAGATTCCGAATGGCTGCTTTCATGGACGATCAATCGTCAGCCGCAGTTCCGTAATCAGCCAAAGGGACAGGTGCTTGTATGGGTATATGGATTATTTTCAAATAAACCGGGTGATTATGTAAAGAAGACCATGCGGGAATGCACCGGTAAGGAGATCTGCGAAGAGTGGCTCTACCATATCGGAGTACCGGAGGAGAAAATACCGGAGCTTGCTGAGCACAGCGCAAATACAGTGCCGGTTATGATGCCGTATATTACAGCATTTTTCATGCCGCGTGAGAAAGGTGACCGCCCGGATGTTGTACCGGAGGGAGCAGTAAATTTTGCATTCCTCGGACAGTTTGCAGAGACAGCAAGAGATACGATATTTACGACCGAGTACTCGATCCGTACCGGTATGGAGGCAGTATATACCCTGTTGAATATCGACCGTGGTGTGCCGGAGGTCTGGGGCAGTGTCTATGATGTACGGGATCTGTTAAATGCGACCGTAGCAATACGCGATGGCAGAAAGATCACAGATATGAAGCTTGGACTGAAAGAGAAGATCGCAATGAAGGAGCTTTTAAAGGCGGTAGAAGGAACCGATGTCGAGAAACTTCTCCGGGAGCATGGAGCGATATAGAGAAAAATAGAATAATAAATATAACAAATGCTCTGGCAGAGGTGTGGTTTGCCAGAGCATTTTTGGGATTGTACGATAATGTACAAGCGGAAGGACTGCCACATGGCAGATTCCTGTGTTTTGGTTGCGTTTAGAGATGTGTATTATTTATTAAACAAGTGCTTCGCCAAGTGTGGTACAATCAGCAAGACCTGCTTCATCCGGTGTTTCATGGCAGATCAGTGGAGCTGCTGCAAATACAGCACCGTCAGCTTGACACTGAGCTTCCCATGTATCCATCCATTCGCCGCTTCCCCAGCCATATGAACCGAAGATGGCGATCTTCTTACCGTTTAATGCCGGTTCACATTCAGCGAACATTGGCTCAAATTCGCTTTCTTCTAAGACTTCGGCACCCATAGCAGGGCATCCGAATGCAATCGCATCGTAGTTATCTACCATATCTACAGTGAATTCTGCGGATGTTAAAAGATCACATTCTGCCCCTTTTGCCTTTGCACCTTCTGCAACAGCCTGTGCCATTAATGCTGTGTTACCTGTGCCACTCCAATATACAACTGCAACCTTACTCATAGTAGGTTCCTCCTTATAATCATGTATTTTATATTTAGAGATCTCCGTATGGAAATGCCTGCGGGAATCTCCTATATTCATTTTTGTTATGTGAACGTCGTTTGCATAAATACTTATTTTGTTATGCGGATGCAATTTTCTAAATACTTATGCGGCAACCGTCAACTGCCAGATCGTTCGTCCCTGATGCCAGAGATTTGCATAGATCTCACGGCATTTTTTAAATTTGGCAAATGTTTTCTGGGCCTCACCCAGATCTCCGTATACCTTCCAGTCGCCCATGCCTTTGCAGTTACTTCCGTGGTTTTTGATAAATCCGAGAACATCATTTAACGGATAACCAAGGAAGACACCGATCTCATGCGGAAATTCTTCCGAACCATGAAGACGACTACGAAGCTGTTCAAGCATTTGATCGATCGTTCCTGCCTGATATCCTGTGCTTACAAGAAAAGAGATGATCTCCGGTCTTGATAATTCACGAACCATAGTATCCGGTCTGTAGACATAGATCAAAGCAGTTTCGGTATCTTCCCGCAGGATCGTGATCCGGATCCCTTTTTTCTGAAATTGTGCATCCCAGACAGCCACACTTTCGTATAATTCTTCTCCAGAAGAAAAACGATAAAGAAACAGGCTGGCAGGTTTTAAGGACGCCAATGTAGGCGAACAATGTGTGATCAAATATTCTTCAAACATAATCTGAAACTCCTGTAACATTAAATTATCAAATGCGACAGTATTAGTATGTGTCGTTTCAGAACCGTTCATACAGCGGTTAGGCACATCTAACTTATGGCTGCATTATACGGTGTGTTTTTGTAAAAATCAAGCGAAAAATGTGATAGAAATTCTCAATAAATTCGACCATTTTTTGTTGACGGAAAAGGCTTCTGCATGGTATTTTTATAAAAAGTTAGTATGAACTAACTAAAAATCTTGTGAATAAATCGTGTGACTCCATTCTGTATGCATCCCTGACTGCTGAAAACAGGGTATGCACCCGGATGCAATGACGGATCCGGGACAGAAGCTGTCACCAGAAAGAAGGATCAAAGCATGATGAATTATTTAGAAATCGAAAAAGTAATTGGACGAGAGATTATTGACTCAAGAGGAAATCCTACAGTAGAAGCAGAAGTTATTCTTGCAGATGGTACTGTCGGACGTGGAGCTGCTCCAAGTGGTGCATCAACAGGTGAGTTTGAAGCATTAGAGCTTCGTGATGGCGATAAGGATCGTTTTGGCGGTAAGGGCGTTCAGAAAGCTGTTGAAAATATCAACACAAAAATTAATGACGTATTAGTTGGAATGGATGCATCTGATACATATGCTGTAGATCAGGCAATGATCAAGGCAGACGGAACAAAGGACAAGTCAAATCTGGGTGCAAATGCAATCCTTGCTGTATCAATCGCAGCAGCAAGAGCAGCAGCTATTTCACTGGATGTACCTTTATATCGTTTCTTAGGCGGTGTAAGCGGAAACAGACTTCCGGTTCCTATGATGAACATTATCAATGGTGGATGTCATGCATTATCATCCGGTCTGGATGTTCAGGAGTTCATGATCATGCCGGTTGGTGCTCCTTCATTCAAAGAGTGTCTCAGATGGTGTGCAGAGGTATTCCATGCACTTCAGGCTATCTTAAAGGAAAGAGGACTTGCTACATCAGTTGGTGATGAAGGTGGATTTGCACCTGCACTTGCATCTGATGAAGAAGCAATCGAGACAATTCTCGAGGCAGTAAAGAAAGCCGGATATGAACCGGGTAAGGACTTCAAGATTGCTATGGATGCAGCTTCATCCGAGTGGAAGACAGGCAAGGTTGGCGAGTACAAGCTGCCAAAGGCCGGTACAGTATATACATCAGAAGAGCTGATCGCTCACTGGAAGAGACTGGTTGAGAAGTACCCGATCATCTCCATCGAAGATGGTCTGGATGAAGAAGACTGGGAAGGCTGGAAGAAGCTTACAGCAGAACTTGGCGACAAAGTACAGTTAGTTGGTGACGACCTTTTCGTTACAAATACAGAGAGACTTGCAAAGGGTATCGAGCTTGGCTGTGGTAACAGTATCCTGATCAAATTAAACCAGATCGGTTCTGTATCAGAGACATTGGAAGCGATCAAGATGGCTCACAAGGCCGGATACACAGCTATCTCATCTCACAGATCAGGCGAGACAGCAGATACAACGATCGCAGATCTTGCAGTTGCTTTAAATACCTGCCAGATCAAGACCGGTGCACCATCCAGATCTGAGCGTGTAGCTAAGTACAACCAGCTCTTAAGAATCGAAGAAGAGCTTGGTGCTTCAGCCGTATATCCGGGTATGAAAGCCTTCAATGTAAAATAATTATTGTCATATATTTTCCTCAAAAAAAATATGAATAAATGGTATGGGAGACGTAAGTTTTGCGTCTCCTATATTTTTTATCGCACTTTGTGGAGAAGTAGTTAATTGCTTCGCGTTTCCGCGCAGGTGCGAAAGAGTCACTTGTGACTCTTTATTAGGCGAAATGTTGAAAATAGCAGATAAATTCCGGTAAAAAATAAATCTCGATTTAGAAGAAAAAAGGAATTAGCGTATAGCGTGTTTGCTGTTTGAATGGTATAATTTTTATCAGTGTAAAACATATATTACCGAGAATTTACAGACTGGAATAGTGGAAGAAAACTGCCGGTTGGAAAGGCTGTATTATAGATGAAAAAAATTGAATTTTTACTGTTCTTCGGGGTACTTTTTGGTACATTGCTTACCGGCTGCTCATCTGAGAAGGAGTCAGCAGGAGCTATGAACAATGGAACGACAGAAGCGGCGCATGTCACGGAAGATGTGACCACAGAAGAACAGGAAGTAACGACAGAGAAGACGGAATTTGGAAAACAGAGATTAGAAGCAGTACCGGACAGACCTGCTTCCGATAAAACACAGACCGAGACTGTATCTGAAGAAGAATCAGATGAGGCAGAGCTGGATGGAGAAGGTGAAACTTCGGTATCAAAGAAAAGTGATGACTGGAAGACTGCATATGTTGATTATCTGGAACATGTGTCAGATACAGAGGGACAGCAAGGGTATACGCTGATTTACCTGGACAATGATGATATACCGGAGCTGGTAGAAGTAGGAAAGTCGGAGGCATCCGGTGTCCGTATTGTAAACTATTCAAATGGCTCCGTTCATGTAAACGGATTGAACCGTTTGTACTTTACTTACATAGAAGGAAAGAATCTCCTTTGCAATTCGGATGGGCTGATGGATTCCTATTATGACTATATTTACAGTATTGTTGATGGAGAGTTGACCTTGGTTGCACAGGGGCATTATGGAGCGAAGGATGGAACCGGGCTGAGATTTGATAAGAATGGGATGCCGATTTACACATATGACTGGAACGGAGAAGATGTCAGCGAAGATGAGTATAATGCTGACTTTGCACAAGTCTATGACAGTTCGGCAGCAACAGAAGGCTATGATACGGATAAGCTGGAGTCGATCAAAGAGGTTATAGATGATATAGAGACAAAGTAAGATAAATGGGGAGAATAAGATGAATAATATACGAGTGCTTTTTATCGTAGCGGCACTTCCGGCATTATTGTTGCTTGGATTTATATATTACAGGGATCGCAAAGAGAAACCGCCGGTTAAGTTGATGATTCTACTTTTGGCGACCGGTGCAGCAACTACTGTTCCGGCAGCTATCGTAGAGTTTATAGGTCAGGCATTTGTCATGGGTGATTCAGATGATTTGGGACTTCGCCTGCTTATCTTCTGTTTCTTTGTTATAGCTATAGCCGAGGAATTAGGTAAATATCTGGTTACGATATGTATCACATGGAAAAGTAAGGAGATGCAGCATAGCTATGATGGCGTGATTTATGCCGTATGCTCTTCATTGGGATTTGCAATTCTGGAAAATGTGTTATATGTATATCAGGGTGGACTACTGACCGGAATTATGAGGGCGTTTACAGCGATTCCTCTTCATTGTACGGTCGGTGTTGTGATGGGAGCATTATATGCAAAGGCGAGAGAAGAAGCATATGCCGGTGACAGAGGCGGAATGATCGGTTACATGGCATGGGCGTATCTTGTGCCGGTATGTATTCATGGGGCATATGATTACGCGATCATGGCGGCTTCTTATGGTTTAATTGCAGAAGGATGGATTTATGTCATTCTGATAGGGGCATATATTATATCTGTTGTGTTGATTCTGGTATGTTCCAATCATGATCACAGAATTGACGGCAGACCTGAGACAGCTGATTATGGATTCTATCGAACCGAATACCGCAGGCCAGGCAGAAGCTATTATTATCAGACTCAGCAGGCAAATCCGATGGGCTATCCGCAGAATCAGGGTTATCCGGGAAATACCGCATACCCGCAGAATCAGGGTTATACCGGAAATAATGCATATGTGTCGAATCAGTATTATACGGGTAATACAGTGAACCCAAAGAATACCGGATATACCGGAAACACATCATATCCGCAAAATGCCGGAGTAAATCCATATCGTAGATCGGACGCGGTGGCAGATCAAACATCGAATCCGACAACCCCATATAGCATGAATTCGTATGCCGGACAGATGTATTCCCCATATAATGAACAGGAAGATAACTATAATATGAGATAGACCGAATATGCCGAACGTTTTAACGGAAATCGCATAAGCTATAATGAGCACAAAATTATTTGCTCGTAAGAAATTAAATCGCTTGCTTATCAGGGGGTGAAAGCATGAGATTTCACAATATACCCGTTCGCGATATCATGCAGGAGGCAGTTCGTTATGGCGGGGTGATCGTGGATGTTCGTACCGAAGAAGAATTTCTGAGAGGGCATATACCGATGGCTGTTAATGTGCCATTATCCGAGATTCAGTGTGGCAATTATAATCTTCCAAAACATAAAGTATTACTCACATATTGTCAGTACGGAGGCAGCAGCGCACTGGCGGCAAGAATACTGACACAGGCAGGTTACAGAGTGATCAATACAGTTGGTGGAATTGTACAGTATAAGGGTGCATTGACCAAAAACCGCTGACAGAGGTGAGGCAAACCATTATGGCAAACAGGATAACGTGGTTTGAATATGAGAATAACAGAATAAATAGATCCCGGGCGTGAGAAAACAGTTAAGAAATTATGCCCGGGCTTTTTTGTGGGTAAGTATTTAATGGATATATAGAAAAAAACACTATGCTTAAGATAAATTTACTTGTGATGCATGGGGGAAGTATGTATAATATGGACAGGGAATTTGGAGGGTATCATCAGATACCCAAGGTTACATAATTAGAAAAGAAAGGATATAGGGTAAATGAGAAAAAAATTTTTAGCAACAATCATTGCGGCAGGGCTTGTCGCAGTAGCAGCATTTGCAGGGGCAAATGGGCTGACAGAGACACAGGCGGCATGTGAACATTCACAGGTGAAGGATGGAGCCTGTGTGGATTGTAATGATCCGGTAGAATGCATTGAGGTAGAGGATGCAAGCGGAACAGCAAAGGGAACTTATTCTAAACTGGAAGATGCAGCGGCGGCTGCCGGAAACGGTGATATACTGAAGCTTCTATATAATTGTGAGAGTACATCAGCATATATTGATGCGGGAAATAAGAATCTTACGATTGATCTGAATAAAAAGAAATTAAAGGCTGTTTATTTCGAGATTATGGGTTCTCTTGTGATAGAAAATGGAGAATATAGTGGCTGTATCAGGAATGCAGCGACAGGGAATGAACATACATTAACATTTGAAAATGTGAGAGCAGATCTTACGCAGCTTGGATGGTATGCAAAGGGTGGCCTTAAACTGGTAAACAGTAATATAGAACAGCAACATGATGGTGCAACATTTACAGAATGGTGGCTTGAAAAGCTGCAGATGGATCAGACATCTGTTTATAAGATTACAAATTCGCCAAGCGGACTAAGCAATTATGGGTTGCTTTCATTAGATGAAGCTGTGGGCGGTATTGAGGAATTTCTTCCGGCCGGATACACATTGGATGGACAGCCGAATTCCTATAATACGATATTAGATGAAACAGGCACAAAGGCGAGAAGTGTAGAGCTTCGTTACCGCAGACTGACAGATGCGAAAGTATCCGTATCCATCGATCCGACTTCGTATGTATATGATGGAACAGCAAAGAAACCAACAGTGACTGTGACATATGACGGCAAGAAGCTGATAGCAGGAACGGATTATACCTGTATATTTTCAGATAATATCAATGTCGGAACAGCAAGTGTTAAGATAACAGCAAAGAGCAAGACCTATCACGGAGAGATCGTAAAGAATTATACGATCGAGAAAGCACCACAGGCAGCACCGACAGGACTGACAGCAGTTAATGAAAGTGCAACAGGAAAGAAAGACGGATCTGTTGCGAATGCCGCAGTGACAATGGAATATTCTACAGACCAGACTACATGGACGGCTGTAACAGGAACAGTTGTAAATGGTCTTGCAGCAGGCGATTATTTTGTAAGATATAAAGAGTCTGCAAACTATTATGCATCACCGTCCGCAAAGGTAACAGTCGGTCTGGCAGCTTCTAATACAACAGAAGCATCTACAACAGAGAGTGCTACTACAGAAAGTGTTACAACGGAGAATACTACAACAGAAACAGCTTCCAGTGAAGATATCACGACAGAAGATGCGACGGATGAGGAAGAAACGGAAGATGTGGATACCGAGGATGAGACAGAAGCAACCGGTGATAAAGGCAAAAATGATCAGAAGAAAACAGGTGTAAAAACCGGTGATGCATTTGCAATGAAGGCGGCAGTTGCAGGTATGCTCATTTCGCTTGGAATGGCATGCGTGGTTATTATAAGAAAGCGCAGGAAATAAGAAAGAAAATTAACAGACAGAAAATAATAGTGCTGGATTTGGACAGAAATGTCTGAATCTGGCACTTGTGATTGAAAGGAAGCATATGAGCAGAATCGAATTGATCGCTCCATGTCATTTTGGATTGGAGTCAGTATTGAAAAAAGAAATCCTGGATCTTGGATATGAGATCGTTCAGGTAGAAGACGGAAGAATTACATTTGCAGGAGAAGAAGATGCGGTTGCAAGAGCAAATATGTTTATTCGTACAGCTGAACGTATCATGATCAAGTGCGGAAGCTTTAAGGCTGTAACATTTGATGAATTATTTGAAGGAACCAAGAGTATTCCATGGGAGCGGTATCTGACCCGTGATGCAAAATTCTGGGTATCCAAGGCTACGTCAAATAAGAGCGCACTGTTCAGCCCATCTGATATCCAGTCTATCGTGAAGAAAGCTATGGTAGAACGTTTGAAACAGACCTACCATGTATCATGGTTCACGGAAGATGGAGCAGAATATCCGGTTCGTGTATTTATATTTAAGGATATTGTTACGATAGGACTTGATACATCAGGAATATCCCTTCATAAGCGTGGCTATAGGAAACTGGTTGGCAAAGCACCGATATCGGAAACTCTGGCGTCGGCACTGATCATGCTTACACCATGGAATAAGGATCGTGTACTGGTTGACCCATTCTGTGGAAGCGGAACATTTCCGATCGAGGCAGCTATGATCGGAGCAAGGATTGCACCGGGAATTGATAGAGACTTTCTGGCTTCTGAGTGGGCGAAGGTCGGCGACAAGAAGATGTGGTACAATGCAATCGATGAAGCAAATGATATGATCGACCATGATGTGAAGATGAATATTCAGGGATATGATCTGGATAATGAAATGGTGAAGTGTGCGATGGAGAATGCCAGAGCAGCAGGAGTGGATGAACATATCCATTTTCAGCAGAGAGATGTAAAGGATCTCAGGCATCCGAAAAAATATGGCTTTATCATCACGAATCCGCCATATGGTGAACGTCTCGAGGATCGGGAGGATCTTCCTAAATTATATAAGACGATCGGGGAAAGCTTCAGACGACTGGATGATTGGTCGATGTTCCTGATCACGTCATACAGTGAGGCGGAGAAATATATAGGAAGAAAGGCGGATAAGAATCGTAAGATCTACAATGGTATGATCAAATCATATTTCTATCAGTTCATGGGACCGAAGCCGCCAAAGAGAAAGTGAGACAGAGTTGAAAAAGTATTTGATCGTGGCAGCGGTTGTTATTCTGGGGGTATTTCTGTATCTGGGTTTTCTGAGACATCCGGATATAAGCATTGAGAAGACGGAAGAAGCGGGTGCTGCCGCAGAAACTATGTTGAAAGAGATTGTGACGAATGCAAATGGAAAGGGCATTATATTATATATAAATGACAGCAGGATCACAGAAGCGGAGTATCAGCCGTATTTCAGTGACCATTTGCAACTGATGCTCCCTATCGCGACATTTACCGATAAACTGGATTGCCTTGTGAATGCATATGAAAATGGGACGATCACATTTTCCAAAGGAGACAGTCTGGTAAAGGTCTATGGTGATTCGGATGTGGTAAATATCAATGGAAATGCAATACAGGCAATTGACAAGCCAGAGAAAAAGGATGATATCATCTATGTGCCGGTGAATGAGATCTGCGAGGCATTAAACTACAGTTGTAATATCAATCTGGAGACAAATGCCGTGGTGTTAAAAAAGATTGCCGAGGAAGAAAAGCTTCCGGTAGCATATGATATGAGAGAGCATGATCGTGTTTCTCCTGTCAGAGATCAGGGTATTTATGGAACCTGTTGGGCATTTGCATCACTTGCGGCACTGGAAAGTACGATCCGTCCGGCGGAAAATCCGGTATTTTCTGTTGACCATATGGCACTGAATAACAGCTTTAATGTCAGCCCGTTTGACGGTGGCGAATATTATATGAGTATAGCCTATCTTGCGGCATGGCAGGGACCGGTACTTGAGGAGGATGATCCGTACGGAGATAACCAGACGGTAAATGGGCTGTCAGCGGTAAAGCATCTGGAAGAAGCCATCATCCTGAAGGACAAGAATTACGAGGCAATCAAATCATCCGTATACAAATATGGTGGCGTGGAAACGGTTATTTACTGTGATATGAAGAATGCGACGAGTAGTTCTTATTATTATAACAGAAACCGCAGTTCCTATTATTATAATGGAGATCAGACACCGAATCATGACGTGGTGATCGTTGGCTGGGATGACAACTATCCGAAGGAATATTTTAATACAGAACCGGCGGGAGATGGCGCATTTATCTGCAAGAACAGCTGGGGTAAGGACTTTGGTGATGAGGGATTCTTCTATATCTCTTATTATGATACCAATATCGGCATGAACAGCTTGGTATATACGAAGCTTGGAAACAGTGACAACTACGACAAGATCTATCAGTCAGATCTGATGGGCGAGGTCGGAACGATGGGATTTGACGACAGGCCGGAGGCTTATTTTGCAAATGTCTATACGGCTGGAAAGAACGAGACATTGAAGGCGGTTTCTTTCTATGCAACAGGTCCGAAAACGACATATGATGTATATGTTGTGACGAATTTTACCGATGCATCCGATTTGCAGCAGCGGACAAAGGTGGCATCCGGTGAAATGCAGTACGAGGGTTATTATACGATCAATCTAAATGAGGCAGTACCGCTTCCGGATGACCGGAAATTTGCGGTAGTTGTGCATGTGAATACACAGGATTCCACGATGCCGATCGCAATCGAATATAATAATGATGAGAAAACGGCGAACTTCGATATCACGGATGGCGAGGGCTATATCAGCCTGTATGGCACGAAGTGGTCGAGTGCGGAGCAGGAGAATGACTGTAATGTCTGCCTCAAAGCCTTCACGGATGTGGGGGATTAAGGAAGTGCTGCTATATCGGGCGTGGCATGGCAGATGATACTGTTATGTAGCAAGCCTGTCCACGCTGTGTAACTTCGAACTAACCTCGGTCAAACCTCGCTAAGGTCTCAGTTACTCATGTCGGTCCTTAGTGAGCTGTTATATGCAGCGAACTTAGTACCGCTACATGAGGATAGAGCGAAAGCGTCTTGCGGAATAATATGTATCTTTGCCATGCCACACTCGATATGGCAGGTGGAGTACAGAAAGAAAAGGAGAAGACAAGATGAAGAAATTGATTTTTGCTACGGGTAATGAGAATAAGATGAAAGAGATCCGCATGATCCTTGCGGATTGTGGATATGAGATCCTGTCGATGAAGGAAGCCGGAATTCAGGCTGACATCGTAGAAGATGGAAAAACATTTGAAGAAAATGCCATCATCAAGGCAGAGGCGATCCGTAAGATGACAAATTGTCTGGTGCTTGCGGACGATTCCGGTCTGGAGGTAGATTATCTCGATAAAGCACCTGGAATCTACTCTGCAAGATTTATGGGGGAAGACACCCCATACCGGATCAAGAATAAAGCGATCATTGACAAGCTTGCCGGTGTTCCGGATGAGAAGCGTACTGCAAGATTCGTATGTGCGATCGCGGCTGCATTCCCGGATGGAAAGACCATTACAAGACGTGGCACGATCGAAGGAATCATTGGATACGAAGAACGCGGCGAGAATGGATTTGGCTATGATCCGATCTTCTTCCTGCCGGAGTATGGCAAGTCCACAGCAGAGCTGTCACCGGAAGAAAAGAATACGATCAGCCACAGAGGAAATGCACTTCGTTTGATAAAGGAAGTTATAAATGAGAATACTGATAATTAGTGATACACATGGAAGAACCAATACGATCCGGGATGTCTTAGATACGGTGGGGGACATCGATATGTTTATCCATCTTGGGGATGTCTGCGGAGATGAAGAATATATTTATGACAACGTAACCTGCCCGATCCACATGGTTGCCGGGAATAATGACTGGGATTCCGATCTTCCGATGCAGGAGGAATTCATGATCGGACGGTATAAGGTATTTATCACGCACGGACACCGGTACAGTGTCCATTATGGAACAGACCGCTTACAGGAGTTGATCAAATATGATGGTTACGATATTGTGATGTATGGACACACGCATATTCAGAATCTAGAACGATATGGCGGAGCTTATATCGTAAATCCGGGCAGTCTGGCATATCCGCGTGATGGCATGAATGGCAAATACATGCTGCTGGAATTTGACCAGCATGGAACACCATTTTTTGCAGAAAATGAACTGAAACCGAAACGCCGGATGCGCAGCATATTTGAAGATATGTGGGGCGACCGGGAAGAGTAGAGATTATTAGAGACAAGAAAGAGGTCGGCTGTGAAGAAACGAGAGATTATAGAAGGTGTTATAAAAGACTATGATTTCCCAAATAAGGGAAGCTTTGAACTGGATGGCAAAAAGGTGATTGTGAAGGGAGCACTGCCCGGACAAAAGGTGTCCTGTATGGTATCCAAGGTACGGAAGGATAAGGCAGAGGCACGTCTGTTAGATGTGCTGGAACGCTCTGAGATCGAAGATGCAGTACCACCATGTCCACAGTTTGGCATTTGCGGCGGCTGTGCATACCAGACCATGAGCTATGAGCATCAGTTGAAATTAAAGGCAGGACAGGTGAAGAAGCTGTTAGACGGCGTGATCGATTCGGAGGCACATCCATATGAATGGGAGGGCATCATCGGCTCGCCTGTTACAACTGCATACCGGAATAAGATGGAGTATTCATTTGGCGACGAATATAAGGATGGTCCGCTGGTGCTGGGGCTGCATAAGAAGAATAGCATGTACGACATCGTTCCTGTCTGCAACTGCGTGATCGTAAGCGAGGATTATAACAGGATCGTTTCCTATACGATGGAATTCGCAAGGGCGCATGGACTGTCCTATCATAAGAAAATGCAGCATGTAGGACTGCTTCGTCATCTGGTGCTTCGCCAGTCCAAGACAAATGGCGGACTTCTGGTAAATCTTGTAACCAGCACGGACGGATTGGAGAATCTGGATCTGCATGCATATGTGGAAGGGCTTCTGGCACTTCCGCTTGACGGAACGATCATTGGTATTCTCCATACGGCAAATGACTCTCTGGCGGATGCTGTTGTGCCGGAGAAGGTAACGTTGTTATATGGAAGAGATTATATCGAGGAAGAGGTGCTGGGGCTGCATTTTCAGATCTCGCCATTCTCATTTTTCCAGACAAATACAAAGAGTGCAGAACGACTGTATAGCAAAGCCCGTGAATATGCCGGAGATACCAAGGACAAGCTGATCTTCGACCTATACAGCGGAACCGGAACGATCGCTCAGATGTTATCACCGGTTGCCTCCAAGGTTATCGGCGTAGAGATTGTAGAAGAAGCAGTCGAAGCTGCAAGAGAAAATGCAAAGAGCAACGGACTTGATAACTGCGAATTCATCGCAGGCGATGTTCTAAAGGTCATCGACGCCATCGAGGAAAAACCGGATCTCATCATCCTCGATCCACCGAGAGATGGCATCAATCCAAAGGCGCTCCTTAAGATCATCAACTACGGTGTAGATGAGATCGTCTATATCAGCTGCAAGCCAACCTCCCTCGCAAGAGATCTTGTGACCTTGCAGGAGCATGGATATTATGTGAAAAAGGCATGTGCGGTGGATCAGTTTGTGAATACGGGGCATGTGGAGTGCGTAACACTGCTCCAAAGGAAAAATACCTGAAACTCCTTGAATTTAGGCACTTTGAGCGACATATACTCTTCTCCCAAAGTGACCGAAAAGAGAAGAAAAAGGCAATTTCCAACGGAGTAAACGTCCAAGTGGTTGTGAGGGTGTAGTTCGGAAACACAAAAATCTGTTGTTCATATTTCATCAAAAATAACTAACAATTCAATAAAGTAACAAAGTGGTCTGAGCCGCTTATTTTCAAGTAATTTTGAAAGTAAGCGGCTCTTTCTTTTTTGTCAGATGGTATCTGGCAAAGAGTGATTTTAACGGAGGTAATTGATTTTATGAAGCAAAAAGAAGAATTGTGTTCTTTTCCACAACAGGAGCAGAGTGCTGTGGTGGAAACAGATATCAAAATAGTTCCAATAGCGGAATTACAGGACTTTGAGGGGCATCCCTTTAAGGTAGAAAACGATATGGCATTGTTTGAACTAATGCAGAGTATTGAAAAAGAAGGTGTGATTGTTCCGGCTCTGGCAAGACCAAAGGCTGGTGGCGGTTATGAATTGATTGCAGGTCATAGAAGAAAGGCTGCTTGTAAATGGGCAGGGATTGATGTGATGCCTGTAGTGATTCGAGATTTGGATGATAATCAGGCTGTGATTGCTATGGTGGATAGCAATCTGCAAAGAGAACATCTGAAACCCAGCGAGAAAGCATTTGCTTATAAGATGAAGCTGGAGGCGATGAAGAGGCAGGGAGCGAGAACAGATTTAACTTTTTGCCAAGTTGGCGAAAAGTTAACTTCAGACCAAGTTGGAACGAAGTTGGAGAATCCGACGCTGCAAACGCATTCATTGACAAGCGGACATGATGCCGATGGAAGATGGATGTTACTACAAGATAAAAGTGTTGAGGATGCAATCATTAGAAGTAATCAAGCATTAGCAATGCAGACTGGGGAAAGCCAAAGGCAGATATCACGTTACATCCGTCTTACCAATCTTATTCCCAAGCTTCTTGATATGGTAGATGAAGGAAAGATAGCTTTTACCATAGCTGTAGAGCTTTCCTATCTGACAGAGGAGCAGCAGTATGAGCTTTATGAGGTTATGGATATGGAGCAGTGTACTCCGTCATTGTCGCAGGCGAACCGGATGAAGCGTATGAGCCAGTCGGGAGAACTGGATATGGATGGGATGTTTCTCATATTAGAGCAGGAAAAACCAAACCAGAGGGAACAGATTAAGCTTCGTGCAGATACTTTGGCAAAGTATTTTCCGGAAGATTATACACCGAAGCAAAAGACGGATTTGATTGAGCGTCTTGTGAAGGAGTGGTATGAAAAGCAGGAACTTGAAAAAGCGCAAAGCCTTGGTAGTAGCCGGGGCAGAGCAAGATAGGAGGTCTAGACAATGAGTAGAGAATTATCTTTATATGAAGCAATGGGCGGTACTTACAGGTCAGTGGATGGTATTTTATATCCGAATATCGGTATGGATGATGTTGATACGAAATCTGATATGGCTTCGGTTGTAACAACCGCTGATATCGGGAAATACGGTCATCTGTGGATTACTTATATGAAAGAAAATCACCCTGACAGGTATCGTCACCATGTCAGAATGGGGCAGCTTCATATTAGGGCAAAGGAAGTTAATGAGGAGGCTTATGAGATGCTGGATAGGATTGTAGGGAAGTATCTGGCAAAGCATAAGCCAGAGAGTGCGCATTCCTTTATGGAGATGTGGAAATTAAGAGAGCAGGCAAAGCAACTTGCGGAGGAGGTTATTTATGGAGAGATTGTTTACAAGTATCACTAATGCAGGTCAGACTGAAACACAGAACAAAAATAATATGCAGACTGGTTATTATGCCGGAGAAAGAGAGGATTTTATGAGAGAAAATTTATTTATGACTGAAACAACTATGCCACCTGTTAAAATTGCACTGGATCACGGCTGGAGTTCCATTAAGGGCGAGCATATCTTTATGGAGACATCCGTGGTTCCGGTGGATTATGAACCTCTTACCAAGAACGGACTTTTGGATTATAAAGGGAAAAAGTATATCGTAGGACAGGGTAGACTTGGAAAGCAGGCAACCAAGACAGAGAATGAGAATTATTTTCTGTTGACCCTTGCAGGGATTGCCAAGGAATTGCAGTATCAGGGTAAGACTGCGGCTTCCCATGTGGAATTATATGCAGGTGTACCTCTTACCTTGTTTGGTGCAGAGCGTAAGGAGTTCCGTGATTATCTGTGGCATAAGGAGCGGATTTCCTTTACCTTTGAGGGAGTGCATTATTCTTTCTTCATGGATAAGGTAAAGATTTATGCCCAGTGCTATGCTGCCATTGCTAACCGTATGGGAGATATGGACAGACTCAGATGTGTGGACTTGGGTTCATGGACCTTGGATATATTAAGCGTCCGTGACGGAATCCCTATGGATAAGGATGCCTTTACTTATGAGCTTGGACTGATTACCACTATTGAGCGTATCAAAAAGGATGCCCTTCCCAAGTTAAAGTGTGAAATTCCCGAGGATGACATTGTTGATGTTATCCGTGGAAAGCAGTCCCATGTAAATGCTGATTTTGTCCCTTTTATCGAAAAGGGCTTACAGCAGTATGCAGACGAGGTGGAAGCGAAGCTTCGGGAGATTAAGGTGGATTTAATGCATGAGAATATTGTGTATGTGGGCGGTGGCGCCTGTGTGATGAAGCGTTTTGGCAGAGCGCAGGGCAGAAACATCCAGTATGTAACGGATGTGAAAGCCAATGCCATCGGCTACCGTTATCTTGCAGAAAATCTGGGATAGGAGGCTCTTATGGGAAATGCAATATCTTTTCGGTTGAATCCGAAATGTGAAAGTGACAGAAAAATCCTTGCGTGGCTGGAGGCAAAATCCAGCCAGCCGGGATATCTGAATCAGACAGAGCTTATCAAGCAGGCATTGCTTTCGGCTATGGAAAGTGAGCAAAGGGGCATTCGGGAAAAGGAAATTACAGAATGGATGGAGCAGGCAATCAAAAGCATGGCAGAGGAATTTACCAAGGTGGTGCAGGAGTCCTCACAGAGTGTGGCTAACAATATGTTTGCTGGAGTTCTGGGAGCAATGGCTCAGCAGATGAATATGGGAGTTGTTCCTATGGCTCCTATGCAGATGTCTGGTGTAGTTCCTAATGGTATGACGGTTGCTGTGTCGAATGCAATGTCGGATGCAATGTCATCTGCTGTAGCAGCTAATGTGCCGGAGCCAACAGTTCCCGATAATGAGCTTGCCGCAGACACTTCCAAAGCTATGGATAGTGCCACAAAAAATATGCTTGGAAGTTTGTTTGATATGGATGATGAGTAAGAAAATGAAATATCACAGTATGACGGACTGTCTTACAAAAAGGTGTCTTGTATGAGGAAATGACCTTATCTGTAAGACAGTTCTTTTTCTATGTGAAAAGCTGTGATACGAAATTCTTACGAAGCCAGCCAAGCCTTTGGCAAAAAATAAAGTCTGCTTGCAGGCTTTATTTTTTGACCATAAGGCGGTAGAAGCTGGGGCTTGGGGATGTCAAATCCCCAACAAGTTCCCGCCCGTGTATATACAGGGCGGAACTTGCTCTACCTTATGCGACGTATCCGGAGCCCATGCCGACCAAGGTCGGCATGCATTAGCGGAAAAAGGATGTCTTATGGAAAATGATGCGAGGGCTTACGCAGGATTTCTTATGGGGAATGTGATTAGTGGATTTTTTGTAAGACGGGTGTATGACAGAGTTCTATATAATCGGCGAGCAAATTATAACGAGCCGCTAGAAATTTCAGGAGGAAATATGCGCGAGTGACGAGCCAAGCGAGAATGCTTGCATTCTCATTTGGCGACCACCGCGGCACCGAACGTCTAGACGTGAGGTTCACGAGCGAAGCGAGTGTATTCGTGAACGACCTTAGGGGAGTGAGCGTAGACCGGAGGGAGGAGCGAAAGCGACGGCGAAAACCATCTGCCGTATCCGGCAGTGTAATAGTTCTATTGGAGTAGCAATTAACAATTTATATTTTGTGGGTATGAGGGAGCAGATATTTATTTACCTGCTTCTTTGCGTATCGGATTGGAGGAAGTTATGAGAAACACAGATAAAAAGAAAGAGAATATGGTTCTGATGTCCATGCGTATATCGGCAGAGGATAAGGAACAGATTGAAGCAAAGGCGAGAAAGACCGGGCTTAGCACATCAGAATATATCAGACGGTGTGCATTGGGAAGAAAGCTTCCCTGCTATGGAGATACCAGTCTGCTGAAGGAGTATTCCATGCAGCTTGGCAAGATTGGTTCTAACCTAAACCAGATAGCAAAGCACTTAAATGGTGGCGGAGATTTTTACAGCATTTATTATGAACTGAAGGAAGCCATAAGGGAGCTGCTTAATTTGAAATTTAAAATATTTCCGGCATTGGAAGATGTTGCCTGTGGGAAGAAGTGCAGGCGTAAGACGAAAAAGGAGGGCGAAGAATAATGGCGATATTAAAGCATATTTCAGTAAAGAACAGATTCTATTCCTCGGCGGTGGAGTATCTTACCTGTCAGTTTGATGAATATACCAACAAGCCAGTTTTAGACGAAAAGGGCAGAATACAGGAGCGGGAAAATTATCTGATTGCAGGGGTAAACTGCGATGTGGATAGTTTTGGTGCGGAATGTATAGAGGTAAACCGTCTGTATGGTAAGAACAATTCTATAAAGGATGTAAAGGCACATCATTATATCATCAGCTTTGAGCCAAATGATCCCATTACCATGGAGCAGGCGTTGGAATTTGGCAAGCAATGGCTTTCGGTATTCGCACCGGGGCATCAGGCAGTGGTGGCAGTTCATCCGGATGGTCACAATGGCAGTCAGAATATGCACGTTCACATGGTTATCAATTCTGTCAGAAAGTATGCCGGAAAGCAGAGCAGGTGGCATGAGAAACCCTGTGAATGGAAGCTGGGCTGTAAGCACAAAAGCACCGGGAAGATGATGTTCCATGCAAAAAAGTGGGTAATGGAGAAGTGTATCCGACTGGGTTTAGGACAGGTAGATTTGCTTGCTAAGAAGCACACGGACAACTACTGGGTGGAAAAGAATCTGATGAATCAGAATGCCAAGGACGGTGTTGGTGTCACTTCTAACAGAGAATTGATTCGGGATACCATAGACAAGCTGTTGCCTTTCGTGGATTCCTTTGAGCAAATGGTTGAATGTCTGCAATTTATGTATAACTGGAAGATTCGTGTTACGAATAAAACAGTGACATTTTCCACGTCGGGTATGAAGCAGGGTATTCGAGGAAATAAGCTGGGAGAAGGTTATGGCAAAGCTGACCTTGTAGAAAGAATTGCAAAGGTTGTGGCAGAGCGTAATGCGGAAAAAGAAGCCCGTCGCATTGCTGAGGAAGTAGCAAGGGTAAAAGCAGAGGCACTTGCCAGAGAAGAGGCTGCAAGGAAGGAGAAACAGCTACAGGAGGAGCAGAAGCAGAGAGAGCTTCTTGCGCGGAAAAGAAAACTGGCATTTGACAGAAATCGTATTTGTCAGGATTATTGTAGTGAAGAGCTTGCAAGAGAGGACTGGAATAAAGACTATGTGGATTATCTGCAATCACAGTTTATAAATGTAAATGATGCAGCCGGATTCATGGAAGGGGAGCTTACAGCACCGGTTATGACCAAAGATGAGTTTGAGCGACAGCAGGCAGTAGAACTGTATCATGAAAAAGCTGCCAGAGCAGTAGAACTTTGGGATATGGTGTTAAGCCAGCTTTCCAGTTCTACCCATAAGTGGAAGTGGGAGTATATGGATTATTTGGAAGATATCAAATACCAAGATACAGCAGATGTGACTTTGGAGATGGCAAAGGAAGATATTATGTCTTATGAGGAATTTGCGGAAGTGAAGGACGCAGAGAAAGCAATACAAGAGCAGATTTCTGAGACTGTAGAGGATTCTAAGATCGCAGCTATTCAGACTGCTTCAATAGACGAGCTACTGGCTATTGTAGTATCAGAGGAAGCAGATGTTGAAATTCCTGAGACAGAAGAAAAAGTATCAGAAGATACAGAGGTTTTTCCGGAAACGATTGATTATACTAAGCTGTCTATGGAAGAACGTGCTTCGCTTCTACCTGTGCCTACAGATGATTATACAGCAGAATATAATGCTTACTGTCAGCGTATGGGATATACGAGAGAGAAGATGAATAGTATCCGTTATAAGATGACTGTGTATGATGAATTTATGGCTGAATATCAGTATCGTAAGAAATACTATGGTGTAAGAGATGATTCGAGAAGTATCAGCGTACAGAAGAGTAGAGAAACAAGGTAGTAATTATTAAAACGTAATATTTGCTATATTGTTATGTTGTGGGCGAATTGTTGTAATTTACAGTTCGCCCTTTAATAAAAAATATAGAAAATATAAGTGGAATGAACCTCCTGAACATGGTAAAATGTAGGTTGTACAAGTAGCGTAGTTGTATGTGTTATAAAGCTATTGATTGGTAGGTAAGATATGTTTGATAATTATGAAAGAAAATTGCATAAGTGTATTGCCAAATTTATAAAAAGAGCGAATAAAGACTATCCGGATTGGAGCGAAAGTCGCGACAATGGGGAATGGGAGATTGACTTAAATGAATTTGACGATATGTGTGATGTTATATTTGATATAATTAAGACCACGTCCTGTGATGAAGCTTCGAAGCAGATGCTTGATGATATTTTATTTGGGATTGCAAGGGATAACGAATGTAGCCGTATTGTAGCAATGTTATTAGATTATCCTGAGTGGTACGAATTATTATGCAAGAAAGTGTTGTCTACTGATTACATAAATGCAAAGTGGCAATTCGCAGAGAGTCTGAAGGATTGTAATGGTAAGGATGAAATAAGGGAGCTGATATTCGATTTTTTGCAGGTTGATAATGAGTATACACAGCGTCTTGCTTTGCAATCCTTAGCTTATATTTACCCGGACAAAGCCGAGGAGTATGCAATAGATTTTTGGTGGAGAGATAAATATAAGGATGATGCTTATGCATCAGAGTACCAAAAGATTGTGGTACTTCATGTGTTGCATATTATTCATTCGGCTGAACTTGAAAAATATTTGGATTTGGCGGATAAAAGTGAATATCGCTATTTGAAAGAAAATGCAGAGGAAATACGGAAAATAATGGAATAGGTGATGATATGGAGTTAGAGAATAACAATAATAAGCTGAACGTTGAAAATACAGATACCATAGATGGCTTGGCGTATGAACAGGAAACTTCAAGTTTGATACTTCTTCTTGCAGATGGAATGGACTGGTCAGATATGAATCGACATTTATTGTTGTTGCAGGAGAAACTCAATAATTATATTTGGTACATAGATTCCAAACAATATGAAGAAAAATATCCTGATGTAAAAAGAATAGAGTTGCGTGTAAGCTTTTTGTTTCAGGAACCGGAGGTATGTCATAAGCTTTTGGAAAGAGCAAAGCAGGTGTTTGTGGATGTGTTTGAAAATGTAGAGATGATTGTGGAGCAGGGACGGCCTTAGGGGGATTGATATGGGAAATTATATTAAGTTACAGCTGGAAAATATACTTACAGAAGGTCAAACCATTGCACCGGAGTATTGCGATAAGAAATATGTCATCTATTATAATCCCAAGGAAACCAGGCAGAAAGTACGCATAAATACAGATTATTATCAAAATGATAATGTAATGATGCTGTGTAAATCTTACGACAGGGGATTGTGTGATGCCATAGAGGAATATGAAAAGCTGAATTTAAAATACATTGAAAGTCAGGCATATGGTTCGTGGATGGATGGCGCCAGATAAGATACAGAAGGGAAAGCAAAATGTCAATATATATGATTCGAAGCAAATCCAGAGGACATCAGAGAAAATTTAAAAGACTGTTAAGATGGATGGATAAAATAGATCCATTTAAAAATGCAAATGATTTGCCCTTCAAAGATACAGAGGATTCATACGAGCATTTTCACGTACCATGCGGACCATGGCTTTCGAAACCTAAAACCTCTGGTAAGATTAAGACTGCATTTTGTAAGAAATGGCTTGAAAAGACCGAGGAAATTATCGGTAACAAGCCGAAGGATTTACCATTTTGTAAGGTAGTAGCAGCTATAACCTATCCGGATGTACGGGAATCCCAGATTATTATTTTCTATGATGAGGAGTATTATAATTCCTTTTGGGACAGGAAAGGACCTTATCAGATATGGACGAGAGTGGATGATAAGCGTTCCTTTGCGAAAGAAAGAGGAATCATGACAAAGTTGCCTGAGATTGGATATATAGAAGAACTCAATGATGAAGACTATTATACGAAATCGAATATATGGTTTTATGGAGAGTGGATATAATATGCAGATTTCAAAAACTGTTGTGAGGTGTGACAGATGAAGGACAATGAATGTAGAATCATTAAAATTGAAAAGGATGCATTATTTGAATTCATATATGAGAATTTTATAGCAAATCATGAGGAACTAATGGATTTAGATGCGGTTGGATGTATGAATACATTTGCTATCGACTGGGAAGCGGGAGAATTTATCTTCTGTGCACATAAGGACGAAAACGAACACGGGGATATTGTTTCGTTTCCGAAAGACATTGATGTGAATGAATTGCTAAAGGTGATTCCGGCAACGACAAATTCTATTCTGGAACCCGGTAAAAAATATATGGATTATACCTTTGATGAGTTAAAGAAATTGCAGAAAAAGCAGGTGATTATTTGAGTATTGAAGATTTCAAATATTATTGGAGATTTAGCGATGAAAAATATGCAGTACTATCTGAACAGGAACTATCTACAATAAGTGTTATATCCAAGGATGAAGTAGAGAAGGAATGGATTCGGATTTGTGAAAAGGAAATATTTCAAGAGAGTGCATACATAAACGATATAGTTCATCATAGCGCTCCAGTATTAATTAAAGATTGCCAGTGGGGAGAGAATGAAGATAAAACCAGAGAAGCTTTTGAAACATTTTTTAGTGAATTAAATGTGGACAAGATATTGATATATTATGACTGTGAAAATGGTTTACAATTGCCAATTAATCTTTTTTGTACAAAGTGGTCGGATTTTTGTTATCCATCTGATTTGGTTTTGATTTTGTTGCCGTCGGTGATGATTGTTTATTATGAGGATATAGTATATGGACCATACAGAATATAATTTGAATACTGTAGATTTTAACTATTTCTTGGCAGAATTGAGAAAAGGCAAAATTATGAATGAAACATCCTTCTATTTTGTTGATGAAATAAGTGAACCAGAACACTATATAGGTTGCCTTCCACAGTACGATAAACCCTACTGGGCTGGATTGTGTGATATTCCTAATGGAACGGAATTTTTAACAGCAGATGAATTAGTGAATGCAACAATTTATAGAGGAAAATCATTAAAAGAAAGATGGGATGATGTACGAATCATCTGCATGGGTGGAATTCCAGTAGATGATTACATGAAGTTGAGTGATTAATGATAGAAGCTTTAAAAGTGCTATAAATAGCCTAAAACGGAGGTAAATACAATGAAGGATACAGCGCCTACAATAGAGGAAATGAGAGAGGTTATACATACATTTGAAATGTTATCATTTAAAGAATTACAGGCACAGGGTATATTTGATGACAAAAGAAAAATGATAATTACAAAGCCTATGACCTATATCCTTATGTCTCATACAGACGACACCAATAAGGAAAAGATCTGGAAGTATTGTAAGAAGATAGCTTCTTTTAGTCATGCGCTAATCAAATTAAAGGACTACCAGAGAATGTTACCTTTTTCAGAGGATGTGGAATCGTAGATGTGATTATGAAAGCATTGGAAGAAAATAGGTATCCGTTCTCTGATGGGAAGAATAAAGTGGAGCCGGTGGAAGGATATTATTACGCCATAGCGACTATATCACAATCCACATACCGAAGAGAGGAAATTCTTTCACTACTTCAAGTTATTACGGATTATTTTAAGAGTAATCAGCCGGATAAACTATCGCTGCTAAAAAGGAATATGGATGTGCTTAAGAAGGGCTATCCGGACCTTGGAGAGATTGTGTTTTAAAATTTGAACTGGAGAAAATACGTGGATAAAGGAGAAAATTGTGATGAAAGGTTTTGAAGACGCGTTTACTGATTTACAGGCGGAGTTTGTATCTCTATGTATGGAGTATACAAACGGAAATGTTGATAAAATATATATCTACATTTACCAAGATACATCACAGAAAATGTTTAATGCCATTTTCGTGAAAGGAAACGATGTTATACCCGCGGGGAATTTTGCTGATGATGAAGCTTCTGACGAGTTTTTATCAATTGGAACAAAAGATATTAATAAGCTGGTTGAATTGTGTGATAGTTATCAACAAAAATGTCCCAATGAATATAAGCTGGAATTTGATGTTGCTACGCATAAATTCGATGCATCCTATCGTTATGACAACTATACCAAGAGTGGAATATCACCTGTGTCAGAGCTGATGAGCTGGTATGGAGAAATTAAAAAAATGGTTTAATAGGATTGGTGGTTTTGAGTATGGTTGCAAAGAAAGGGAAAAGAAAAATAGAATATGAAGGAAATATATTCTATTGGTTTGTGCGTGCTGATGATAATGGAAGATTAAGAATTCACATTTTGTCAGAAGATAAGAAGATAAATCTGGAATATCCACCGTTTGATTCGGAAGTACCTGTGACACCATCCTATATTAGAAGGCTATTGGATAATTATTTCATGAAAAGTATAAGGTGAGACTCATATACGAAGGGAGAATCTTATGAATTACAATATTATTTTTTCTACAGCGTTTGACAGTATCAATCTTGATAATGATAATATGGATGTGCTTGTTCAAACTGAGAATGGGAAGCAATATACATTTGTTGTTGCTACTCCGGATAATGTGGCGTATCTTATGAAAAAAGATAATGTGCCATTCCTTAAACCCGGATCGCCGTTTATTTTTGTTGAAAAACTTACAGAGGCTAATGTCCGCATGCTGGTGGAGGCATTAATGGAGGAAGATGCACAACTTATCCGTATGTATGGAGAGGATGTTTACTTGACGGATACAGAGAGAATGTTTTAATTCTATGTTTATAACATAGATGATAGTGGGTGGATTTAACATGGCGATATGGCAGTTTCAATGCAATATTGTATCAACAAGATTAAATTTTGATAGATTAAGTCGTGATGAAATGATTTCGTGGAAAGGTGTACCTCAACCACCGCATAATCTTAAGTTTCTTGAACCGGAAGATAGTTGGTCAAAAGATATTATCCAGTATGGAAAATCGGATGAAACGTGTATAGAGTTCATATACATTGATAACATATTAGATGAAATAAGCTGTCAATTGGATTTGCGAAGTCTTACGAAAAACAACTTAATTTCATTGATTGAATATGTACAAGAAATCGGTGCAATGTTTCTTGTGGGAGATAAGATTTACTCACCACGAATGGAAGAGATAATTGAGGTTATGAAAAAATCAAGAGCAAATCGGTTTTGCAAAAATCCAGTGGAGTACATTTTATCTCAAAATGAAAAATTAGAAATTTAGCAACACAATGCCGGGAGGAATCGATATGTATTTGAAACTGAATAATTATGAATATAAAATCACTGCTGCTAATGTAGGTTTTGAGATGTCAGAAGATAACAAATCATTAATCATGTTTCTGGATATAGACGGAAGCTATGAGGGTGAAGATTTGGATTATGAGCTTAGAACCATTAGATTGTATCATAATAATGGTTTTCATATCGGAGTAAAAGAACCAAATAAATTAATAGGAAAAAGCTTTGAATGGAATGAGGCTTATAATAACAAGGGCGAAGAGGCAGGAACTTTGTATGTGTTAGAGCACGAGGATGTCACATCAGGAAAAATTGATATTTTAGATGTTACGCAGGATTTGATTAAGGTAAAATGGTCCGGTCAGGCGAATGTGTTTTGGAATGAGGAATGTGGAGAAAACGTTTCTTTTGAAGCAGAAGTAGAAGCAAAAGTGCCATCTGTTCCAAAGGTAAAGGTGATAAATGGCTTTAAGAAGACAAAATTAAAAATAGATAAAAATACAGAAATCGAGCTGTTGAATTTTTCGGATATGGTAATGGAAGCAGAAAGGTGCAAGGAGTTATATCTGAAAAATGATTCGAATGCATGGTCTACTTTTGATAAAGCATTAAAGCTGAAGCTTACATATATGAAAAAGGAATATTACGGAGAGGCTGTATATCAGGGCTCGGGAACGAAATGTTATACGGTATTTGATGACCAGTGCCCTTTAAATGTGCAAATTACAAAGACTTCCATGTGGATTGAGAACGAGGAATATAAGTTTTATATTTTGGTAGAGGCTAAAAATTGAGTAATATGGTTGAACAAAAAATAGTAAGGATGTAAAAAAATGATTGTAGAATTTCATGGCATGAAGTGTCGCTGCAGCACATACCGAACAAATGGAGAAGATAAGAATATTTTAACGCTTTTGAATGCAAAGGATTGGGAGAAATCATTGCAATATGATTTTACGGAGCCGCAATACGGTTTGTGGTGTCATTTCTTGACGGAAGAGGAAATGAAGTCACTATTTTCAGAGTAGAATGGGAGTCTTTATATAGATGTGGAAATATGCTGGGATTACAAGACAGGAGTTTGAAGCGATAAAAGATAAAATAGATAAATACATAGTAATGCTTGGTGGTAATATAGTGGATGTCGATTTACCTTATGAACAATGTACCGTTACCTGTTCAGGAAATGATGCTGTGAAAAACAGTTCTGTCAGACCGACTTTTGAGTATAATGGACAGTATTATAGAGTGGATGAAGTTTGTTTTTCGGATAAACCATTTATTGTGATAGAGTATGGAACATATGATGAACTTATGAATAATGCTATGGAGGATGCAGAGCCTTTTCCGTATAACTTAACTGAGGAAGAGCTATTGAATGAGGTAAAATATTCGTTGGGAATAGAAGTATGTCCGGGAGAGTATTAAGAAAAATTTATTAGTCGGAATGAAGGGATAAAATTATGAATAGAATAAAAGATGATTTTAAGTCAAAGGAATACTATCAGAAAGAATTAGAAAATCTTGAAAAAAGAATTAATCGATATAAAGATAATCTTAACCAAGAGAATGCATCAAGACTTCATATTGCAATAGGCTTAAAGCTATTATCTGTTATTTTGATTAAATATCAATTGGGGTATGAAATTGATGAGATAAAGCATGATGTTTTGGAATATATAGAAAATGATAAACAGAAGGTTCTGTACTGTGAAGGGAACCTAACATATGACGATGTGGCTAATTTACTCTCATTAGCATATTTGTTTGATGTTGATTCTGAGCAAGTGGATTTTATTAAAACAAAAATGGTTGAAGAAAAATACATAGATATTCGTCTGGATATTATCCGTAATTTATATTTTGAAGGAAAGTGTTATTCTTCCAAAGGTTTTTATTATAGGGATAAGGGGTATTTCGGAGATTTTAGTAAAGAAAATGGAGGGATTGTAGATGTTTACAATGCTCCTGATGCAGAAAGAACTGACTTGTTTTTAAGGCATATTAACACTGTAAAGGACAAGCATCACAGAAAGCTTGTAAAGTATTATGAGTCATTAGCGGAAGACAGATATACATATACCGGTGCTACTGATATTGTGCTGACAGCAGTTGCAAAAGCGCTAGCGCTTGATACGTCTGCACTATGCGATTCGAAATATATCGCCTCCGATTTATTGTAAGGAACTACAGGTTGGGTATGTTGCAGTGTTGTGATTTATGGATTGGAGTGATTAAATGTTCGGAATAGAATTTGGTAATCTCGCTTTTAATTGTGAGGTTTCAGAACAGACTTTGTGTATAGTAGTTGCAGGAAAAAATGAAACATCAAGCATTGATGAATTTATTCAAAAAGCTTTGGACTATCAGATAAAAAATGATTTTTCTTGTGATGTTGAAGAATATAAAAACTGTGTTTTTGTAGATGCTACAGACGATGTTGTAAAATGGCTACATGAAATTATTGAGGGAATGAATCGAAAAGTATCCTTTGAAATAGGAGAACCCATAAAAACCTTAACAGGTACTATAACAGATTTTGACAATGCTTGGGTTATAGAAACAAAGGAAATGTTTTATTATATATTTTGGTGTACAACGGCATAAATAGATTTGATTATTGTGGAGGAGCGACTATGGATATACATGAAATCTATCAGGAAGATAATAAATTTGAGGGTGAGGAGAGCATATATTACGTTCTTGTTGGAAAAGGTGACTCGTCAAGATGGGACAAGAGTCACAAGTATTATATTATTACACGTTCTGCTGTTGCAATCTATGATATAAACGCTGCCAGTATGGTGAAAAAGATAAAGGTTATGACATGGCCTATACCTAACGAGGAACATGATGCACAGGAGAAAAACAGCGGATATTTTAACAGATTTAAAGAGGGTGTCATTTATAAGGTGGCAGGAAGATTACAGTATAGTTACTTCGGAGAACTTGCATTTCTGTACATCAGAGAGGTTTTGGAAGAAAATGCATCCGGAACAAAGCTTGATAAAAATCAGGAAAAGTATCTGGCACCAATTGTCTTAGAGGATGAGGTGCTGGGGAAATTAATGTTAGAAAAATCGGAAGGTCTGTTTGAAGGTAAGTATGATTTTGCAGGTAATGACATCACAATTTATATTGAAGTAGAGTGGGACAGTAAGGCAACTTGGAAAAAGCCTTTGACTGTTGCCAGAGATATTGCAACTAATATTGCTTCAAAGGATGAGATGTTTAGAGAGTATATTGCATCGGATGCAGATTTGTATAATGCTGCATTGGAGTGCGTGGAAGAATATGAAGATGAATGTGAAATTCGTTTCTCTACACAGGAAGAATTTGCAGACGCATTAAAGGGGCGCATGAAATACATATTTGTGAATCGGAATGGCTCATATACTGTAGGATACGATGATGGATACGTGTTTGGCGGACATGAGATAGATGTGGATGTAAATTCTAAGGGCGAAATGTTGTGTGCGGAGATGAGATAAAAACATAGGAGCATGAAAAATTAGATGAGTGAAAAATCTGTTTTTATAAATCATTGGTTATATTCAAAACCGAATTCGGTACCAAATAAAGCTGGAAATATTGTTTTGATTTCAAAAGGTTGCGTTGGACCGATAGAAACATATGAGTGGGGTATTTCAAAATAGCTATCTCCAAAAATAAATGTCATATTAAACAAAATAGCAAGTATCATTGAAGATAAAATCAATGCCAATTTACTTTTTCCTTTTGCATACCAACAGATAAATGCCAATATCGGAGAAATCGCTGTAAAGACTACCCAAATCATTGCATAACTTCTTGGAAAAAATCCTGCTATATATTTCGAATACAAATAATAGCTTGTAACCATACCAACAAAAAATACAAATACATTTATTGCGGCTCTAAGCGAGGAGTTACTATAAATTGAGATACATAAAGCAATCATTACCCATATAGCAAAACGCCCTAAAAAATTTGTAATATCTAAATATTCGAATATAAACGGCAGTTCATTTACTGGTGTACAATCTAAGAACTTTGAAAAAGTTCCCAAAGCTATTCCCAAAAGTAATATCAGCACAGTGTTTATAACTTGTTTATTGAGAGGTATTGCATTCTCGGCAACCCTAATATCATTCAAAAATTTCTTCATTCTCTATCTCCACAGTTTTAAACATTCCTATTAAAGTTCAAGTATCTTGTTCCTTGAAATGTCAATTTTCCGGTATCTCCCTCTGACAGCATTCCGTACTCTGACCCAGAGACAGACAACTCCATTCTATCTCCGCTTTCGACTTGAAAAGTGATATAATACGAGGTACTTGAAATTGTATGATAGCCATGTGCTCCTGAAATATCTCCTGCGTTTGGTTGATTGTTATGCGTAGTATTCTGACGTTTTCCTACTATTCTTGCTGACACAGTTAAGCGAGGAGAACTATTGTTTTTATGCCAAGCAGCTATTCCTTTTACAAAAGTAACAATAATCATTATAAAAATCAGTAAAAATATTATAGGAAATAACATTTCTATTATATTGAACATCACCATTCTCCTCTCTTGTGTAACTTTCGCTTTATCTCTCAACAGGATACAAATTACCATTAAATATTATAGCAGAAATCATCGGCCTTTTCAAGTATGGACAACTTCGACTATACTCACAACTTTATGACTTCTTGAATACTTGTTTGAGCATATGAGTGAACGAGGTTTCAAAGGCTTTCAGCGTGGAGAACTTGGCAGCACTTCTGAAAATCTTACTTCCTTACAGTATCAGATAGTAAAGGATAGATTAGTAAATGTCGGAGGTGAAAGGTGTGCTTGATAATTTCAGATTTGAAACCTTTGTTGATGTGCATAGCAACATTTTTGCGGAATATCTAAGCTCCATTATCGCAAAGCTGCCTAAAGAAAATCCAGAATACCGTTCCATAGAGGAAAGGATAGAGGAACTCTACAAGGAGTATCCCAAAGTGATGGAGGCTCTGGATACGGAAAAGTCGAGCGATTTATCCGAGCAGGAGTGTAAGGCTTTGATAGAAGTTTTGGAGCTTCGGAACAGGCTCAGCGATATGCAGCAGGAAGCAATCTATTTCAGAGGGTGCTATGACAGCATTGGGTATCTCAAAAAGGCAGGAATTTTATAACCAAGAATGGACGGCATTGGCGTTGAGCTGATGCCGTCTTTTGCATAGCGGCATAGGTAGAAAAATATGTCGTAATATGCTATAATATAATATAAGGTTTGGTTGAAAGGATTGTGAATATGAAAGTTTATATCTTAGCTTCGCTTGATAATATCTCATTTGCAGAAAAACTTTTAAGCAACATAAGAAATGCAAAGATTATTTCAAAGCCATCAATAAATGAAATTGGTTCAGATATTAATGTAGCTCTAAAACGAAAAATGGAGAGTGCAGATGTCGTTTTAGCGATAATAGATGAAAAATTCTCTGATAGTGTATCTCTTAATTTGGAGTTGCAGTTGGCACAAATGTCAGTACGAGAAAATAGAAATAAAGTGTTAATTCCAGTTGTTTTGAATAAGGCAGATGTTCCTAAATGTATAGAAGGAACATTATATATCGACTGCATTTCTGATTCAGAGCAAGATTTATGCAAAACACAATTGATGATAGAAAAGGTGCTGACACATAGAAAATATATTATAAGAAAGGGCAATCTAAAGGAAAAAAACAGTAGAACATCTTCTATGATAATTATGACTCTTGCCATTGAAATGTTTGCAATGCTTTTCATTGTTCTATTATTTAAGGAAAATCCTTTTCAAATGGGAAGTATTGGGGATGAGAGTATTATTACTATAACATTCGGAATAGCCTCTGTGATGTTAGCTTTTGTAGCTCTTTTAACGAGCTATTTATCAATTATGAAAAGACGATGGCAAGAAGATGATGAAGAAGAATTAGAGTCTTATTCAAGACGATTAAAACGGGCTATAGTTCCAGAAGAAATAAAACAAGAGGAAAAAAAGAGTTCTGGAAATGAAGGTAAGAAAAAGGAAATTGATGCTTTAGAGCGTATGATGATTAACCTTGAGGATATTAAAGAGTTTTATACTTGGAGTCAAAAGCAGGCTAAAGCATCATTCATTTTAGCTGTAATAATGTGTATTTCTGGATTTGGTTTAATGATAGTTGCAATACTGATACCTATTGTATTCAGATTGAGTTTTCAGATGTCAATTATCCCAGCTATTGGAGGAGTTATAACAGAGTTAATTGCAGGAACAGCACTGGTAGTATATCGTAATTCGTTATCACAACTCAATCACTATCATAAAGCCTTACACGAGGACGAGCGTTTTTTATCAAGTGTAAATTTGCTTGGAAAATTCAGTTCAGTTGAGGCACAAGATGATATGTTACGAGAAATAATAAGAAGTGAAATACAAATGAATTTAGCCGAATTGCAAGAAAATGAAAATAGGGAAGCAGGCAATTCAAAATAGTATTTTAAAGTGTCTAATTGCAGAAAGAACATATTAAAGTGGTATTTGTTGGTATCTAATGTTTCCTCATGATTGTATGAGGAATAATTAGTAATTATGTGCTATGATTTTCAGTGGGATTTTTCAATTGAGAGGAAAAGATATGTCTGATTTTAATAAAATAATGGCATTTCAACAAATGATGCCATATTTAAATAAAGAGCAGCAAGACAATTTAGCAACGACTCTTGGAATGGAGTTACAGGAAATTGAAAGACGGTTGGTGGGAAAAAATAAGGAAGATGAATTTATTTTAATTCTTCTTTTTATGGAAGTGTGTAAAAGTATTACTGCATTTGATGAGGGGGTATCTCAATTATTAAAGACGGCAACCTCCGATTTACTTGTAGAGTTACAGAATGAAAAGAAGTTCATGCTGGAGATAAAGCATACTGACAAAGAACGGTATTCTATTAGTATGGGAAATCTCCAAAAAAGAATTGATTATGCGAGTAAATATGGATTGGAATTGTTTTTTGCCATCTCAATTAAAGGATATTGGATGCTGTTTAATGCGGAATATTTGAAAGAGAAAAAAGGAAAGATAGATATTTCTGATTTAATGAAATCTAAATTGGATGAAATGCTTGATTGTATTAGCTATGTCTTTCCAAAAGGATTGAGGATAAAAAGTGTTTATTCTACAGATGAAACGGTGAAATCTACAGGTATTAAATTTTCACCATACGGAAATATGGTATCTTATGAGTTGTACTATAATGATAGAAGAATTTTCAGAGTAAAAGGGAAAAACAGTCCATATATTGGTTATACGATGATTTTAGAAGCACTGCAAGACAGACTGTCAATGGATACACAAATTATAGAACAGTCGGATAATTATACCGTTATCAATGAATCGTTTTCAAATGATTTTAATGCTATATCAGAATACAAGTTTTTGTTAGCACCAGTTGAACATACCGCATATGATGGCGAAGAAAAATATACCGCTCATACATATATTGAAAATGCAAAAGCAGATGCCAATCTTTTAAAAATGCATTTTCAATTGGGGCATGTCAGAGGAATGATGCAATATTTAGCTGATAACGGAGTCGAAATAATGTATATAAGAAATAATCTTATATATAAATTAAATCCTCAATAATAATGGTATTTTACATAGCCGAGAGGTTTTCATTTAACGAAAGCCCCTCGGCTTTTTCTATTTCTGGAGGTGATTTTATCCATTGAGAACTAACCGACCCTATGTACAGATTGACCCAGATGTGCTTGAACGGGTACGCCAGATTGACCTGTTATCCTATCTGCGGGAGTTTGAGCCGAGCAATCTCGTTAAGGTCAAAGGCACAAGCAATGTGTACTGTACAGCAGAACACGACAGCTTAAAGATTTCCAACGGCAAATGGTATTGGTGGTCGAGGGGTTTCGGCGGCTATTCTGCCCTCGATTATCTCATCAAGGTCAAGGAATATGACTTCGTAGAAGCAGTGGAAATTCTCACGGGGCAGGCGATGGCGGACTGGAAGCGGCCCCCTGCTCCCAAGAAAGATGAACCGAAAGTCCTGCTCCTGCCGCCCAAAAATAAGGATTGTAACAGAGTGATACAGTATCTTTTCTGGCGTGGTATTGACTATCAGCTCATACAGGAGTGTATTTCAGACGGTACGATTTATGAGAGTGCCGATTATCACAATGCTGTTTTTATCGGGAAAGATGAAAGCGGAACACCGAAATATGCCGTCCTGCGAAGCACTCTCGGCAGCACTTTCAAGCAGGACGCATCGGGCAGCGACAAGCGGTATTCGTTCCGACTTCTGGCAAGAGAGCCGACGGATACCGTGCATTTATTTGAAGCCGCCATTGATTTACTGTCCTATGCCACTTATCTGAAATGCGAGGGCAAGGACTACAAATCGGAAAGTCTGCTTTCTCTTTCGGGCGTGTATCAGCCAAAGAAAGAGATGAAGGACAGCAAAATCCCCATAGCTCTCACAACTTTTTTGAGTGCCAATCCACAAATTAAGACCATAGTTCTGCATCTGGATAATGATAAGGTAGGCAGGCTTTGTACCGCTACTTTGAAAGAACTGTTGCAGAAAGACTACAAAATCGTTGATGATCCTCCGCCTGTCGGCAAGGACTTCAACGATTTTTTGTTGTCCTATCTGAAAATTGCAAGACCAAAGCTTAAGCGTGAAAGGAGTGATGTCCGTTGATTGTGTAGCAGTTTTTGCCCAGAAAGACACCGAAACCAAATCAAAATTTAATGCTGAAAGCGAGGAATGAACCATTGAAAAAGTATGATGTAACCCTTACTGCCCATTACCGAAAGACCGTTTCCGTCTATGCGGAAAGCCCCGAACAGGCAAAGGAAAAGACAAAAATTATCCTGTTCGATACCGACCTTATCAACTTTACCGATGATGGTTTTGTCTGCGGCGAAGCCGATATTACCGAGCAGAGCGAGGACGGTCTTGACGGTGCGGGCGAGAATACACTACAGGAAAATACGGATTGTTCGGACTGTCCGTACTTCTGCCCCGTGTGCGGTGAGTGTATGTATGAGGAGGACTGCGAAGAATGAGATGTCTTACCAAGCACTGAATTTGGTTAGCCAAATTCGCTTGTTAGGGGTCAGCCCCTAATACCCCGTGAGAACAGAAAGGAGTTCAAGAATGAGTGAGTTCTTATTTTTCATTATCGGCACAATGCTCGGCGGTCTGTTCGGCGTTGTGTGTATGTGCTGCTTGCAGATAAACAGACTTTCCGAGAGAAAGGAAGAGGACAATGCGAAAAAGAAATGTGCAGATACTTTTCCGTCTGACTGAGGAGGAAGCCGAACACCTTAATGAGCTTGTGCGGAAATCGGGTCGCTCAAAAGAAGCCTTTTTAAGAGAAATGGTAAGGGGCTATCAGCTCTGCGAAAAGCCCGACCCAGAGTTCTATAAAATGATGCGTGAGCTGTCCGCCATTGGCAACCGTATCAATCAGCTTGCGGTTAAGGCAAACGCCCTCGGCTTTGTGGATACCCCGATGCTCCGTGAGGAAGCAAGGAAATGGCACGAATTTCAGATTGACATTCGCAAAAGGTATCTGCTTCCACGCAGGTCATCGTAATGGCGGTCTGCGAGATATGGGATGTGCGTGGCAGGCTCGACCATCCAATCGACTATGCCGAAAATCCCGAAAAGACCGCCAACCCCAAATACACCGAAGACGACCTGCAGGCGATGGTCGATGTAATGGAGTACGCTACTAATAAGAATAAGACCGAGCAGCGTTTCTTTGTCACAGGCGTAAACTGTGACCCGACCACCGCCAGAGATGAAATGATGATTACCAAAGCGGGATGGAGCGACACGAGTGAGATTGTCTGCTATCACGGCTTCCAGAGCTTCAAGCACGGTGAGGTTACGCCAGAGCAGGCTCACGAGGTCGGCGTTAAACTTGCCGAGCGAATGTGGGGCGACAGATTTCAAGTCATCGTTGCCACTCACCTAAATACCGATTGCCTGCATAATCACTTTGTCGTGAACTCTGTTTCTTTTGCGGACGGTATGCACTACCACGACAACAAAGCAAATCTGCGGCTGCTCCGTCAGCGTTCCGATGAGCTTTGCCGTGAGTATGCCCTGTCCGTCATCGAACACCCAAGCGGCAAGAAAAAGCCCTACGCCCTTTACCAAGCCGAAAAGCAGGGGCGACCCACGAGGGATAATGTTGCCAGACAGGCGGTGGATGAAGCTATCAGCAAATCATTTACGCTGAAAGACTTTGACCGCCAGTTGGCAGAAATGGGCTATCGCATAAACTTTGACCCCAACCGCAAGTATTGGACGATTATCGGCAAGGGCTGGCAAAGACCCAAGCGGCTTTATAAGCTCGGAGAGGAATACACCAATGACAGGATTATGGAGCGTATCAGCGAAAATTCCTATGCTGTCAAATTCCAGAGCTTCTCAGAGCCACAGGTCAAGGTCTATCGGGTCAAAGGCTCATTGAAGAATGCCAGGAAAATCGGCGGCTTGCGTGGGCTGTATCTCCATTACTGCTACAAGCTCGGTATCCTGCCAAAAGGCAGAAAACAAAATTATGCACGGCTTCATTATCTCTTAAAGGACGACCTTATGAAGATGGAAGCCATCACACAGGAAACAAGGCTGCTTTGCCGCAATCACATTGATACGGCGGAGCAGCTTTGTTCATATAAAGGCTCTCTGGAAACGGAGATGTCTGCCCTGCTTCAGAAGCGAAAGGAGCTTTACTCCAAATCCCGCAGGACAAGCGGCGAAGAAAAGGAAGCGGTCAAGGCAGAGCTTTCCGATATTTCGGGGCGGCTGAAAATTATCCGAAAGGAGGTCAGACTGTGCGAGGGCATCGCCGCCCGTAGTGATACCCTCAAGGAAAAATTGCAGACGATACGGGCAGACGAACACGAACAGCAAAGAAAGGAGCTGATGAAGAATGAACACAGGCGGCGAAGCGGCAGAACAAATCGTCCGAATGAGCTTGGAGGGCTTTGAGGTCGCTGCCAAAATTACAGGTGCAGGTGCGAAGAACATCGCTATCCTGTTGTATTCCATTCTCAAAGAAGAAAAGAAAACCAAAGGCAAAGCAAGGCTGACGAGTATGCTCCGTTCTGGTAAGGAGCTGAAAGTCTTTACCGTCAAAAACGGCGACTTAAAGAAGTTCACGCAGGAAGCGAAAAAATACGGTGTGCTTTACTGTGTCCTCACGGACAGGAAAAACAAAGACCCCAATGCGGAGGTCGATGTCATCGCCCGTGCCGAGGACGCATCGAAAATCAGTCGTATCGTGGAACGCTTTAATCTTGCTTCGGTGGATACCGCTTCTATTGTGACGGAAGCCGAGAAATCCAAAGATGCAAAGGACGGTCAGCCAGAGCCAGATATTGGTGTGCAGGAAAAGGCGGAGAAAGATAAGCTGCTTGACGAGCTTATGGGCAAGCCTGTCCAGAAGGAGGAAAACGCCCCAAACCCCTCGGTGGCAAAGACAGAAAAATCCCCTCAGTCCGAGCCTACCTTAGAGCAGCCAAAGAAGTCCGCAGAGGGGGCTACTATGACTAAGGAGAAACCTTCTGTCAGAGAGGAACTGCGGAAAATCAAGGAGAGCCGCAAGGAGCAGGAAGCAGAGATTGGCACTTCCGACCTGGACAAAAGCGGTGCTTCCGACAGGGCGAAAAGTGCTAACAGGAAAACGGAGCATAAACAGCCCACAAGAAAGAAAAAGAAACCAAAATCCAAAGAAACGAGGTAAACAGCTATGAGTATTTACGATGTATTCAGCGGCGGCAACAGACCTTTTGATAAAGAGGAATGGGCTGCCGCAAAGCAGGCACAGCGGAAAGAAGCCTATGAGCTGATTGACAATACCTGCTCTGAAATGGTGGCAAGCGGCGACAGCTTCCGTCAGTATCTTGATGTGCAGGGTCGCTTTGACCGTTACTCCGTGGCTAACGCTATTCTGGTATCAGCACAGATGCCCGAAGCAACGCAGCTTAAAGAGTACAGCAAATGGAAAGCGAACCGTGTCTATGTGAACAAGGACGCACAGAAAATCATTATCCTTGAGCCGAGCAAGGAATACACCCGTGAGGACGGGACAAAGGGCGTCTCTTACAATGCCAAAGTGGTTTATGATATTTCCGAAACCTCGGCAAAGGACAGGCAGCAGGAACAGGAGCCGAAATCCATGCGTGAGCTTGTGTCGGCTCTGATTGATGCAAGCCCTGTACCCTGTGTTCCTGTCGGTGAGCTTGAACTGCCTGCCTATTATGACAGCTCTCAGCAGACCATTTTTGTCAAGAAGGGGCTTTCCGAGGAAGTGCTGTTCGTGAGTATGGCAAAAGAAGTGTCGGCGGCGGTCTATGACTTTAAGCACAACGAGAGCCGTGATGCTTCCGACTTCAAATCTTTCTGCGTTGCCTATATGGTAAGCTCTCGTTACGGAGTG
>ERZ773193.341-NODE-341-length-75392-cov-21.956555_pt1 | contig 75392 bp, 62 predicted proteins | sample MGYA00511110_ERZ773193 | MGnify/ENA primary metagenome ERZ773193 (study PRJEB29015, sample SAMEA2737784) | human gut metagenome | biome: human gut; feature: human-associated habitat; material: faeces | place: China | collected 2012 ... | reverse complement strand
AGATGTTCTTCGGGAAAGTTACGAGGGACGGCAGAACTTTCAATCGTTTCACAGAAATAGATAAATAATTATGGAGACATTTAATAACGTAATAAACAGTGGCCAGCTTGTTCTGGTAGATTTCTTTACCACATGGTGCCAACCTTGCAAGGCGATGCACCCCATTCTGGAGCAGGTGAAGAGTGTATTGGGCGACCGCATCCGAATCATCAAGGTGGATGTGGACAAGTACGGCGTAACAGCAAGCCAATACCGCATCCAATCCGTGCCTACACTCATGCTCTTCCGGAACGGAGAAGTATTGTGGCGCACAAGCGGTGTGGTAGATAAAGCCGAACTGCTGGCTACGCTAGATCCATTCTTGACATAAAAAGATGAAAAGAATAAAGGAAGAACAGCGAGTTGTGGAGCAGATGATACGTTTGTACTGCAGAAAGAAGGAGGGCAACAAGGAATTATGTCCTGGGTGCCAAGAGTTGCTACAGTACGCTACTGCAAGACTGGAACGCTGTAAGTTTGGCGAAAACAAGCCTACTTGCAAGAAGTGTCCCATCCACTGCTATCGCCCTCAGATGAAAGAACGAATGTGCAAAGTGATGCGCTGGGCTGGGCCGAGAATGATTTTATATCACCCGGTTGCCGCCATCAAGCATGTCATGAGAGAATTGTAACAATAGAAAAATGAGCATGAAACAGATAGAAACTCTCGTCTTTGATTATGGAGGTGTCATCGTGAACATTGATGATGCCTCTGTTGTGAAAGCCATGGAGGGCCTGGGCGTTACGGCGTTCAAGCGGCTAATCCATGTCCGCAAGATCAAGCGACTGATGCACCAATATATCAATGGTCTGGTAGCGGAAGCAGAAACTTTGCAGGAGATGCTGAGCCTTTGCCGCAAAGGAACCTCTACCGAGGATATTGAAAAAGTACTCGAAGAACTGTGTGGTAATCTGCCCGTGGAAAGACTGAAGGCATTGGTCAAACTACGGAAGCGATACAAGGTCTATCTGCTCAGCAACATCAACGATACGCTTTGGCAGAAATCGGTCAGTCTGATGAAGCAGCTGGGATATTCCACGGACGAGCTGTTTGATGAAGTGTTCCTCTCATACGCCATGCGAAAAGAAAAGCCATCCATCGAAATCTATGAAGAGATGACGCAGCAGACTGGATTGAATCCTGCCACTACGCTCTATTTCGATGACCGCACAGAGAATGCCGAGGCAGGCAAGCGTTTTGGCTTCCAGAGTGTACTGGTAAAGACCAATCATCTGGAAGAACATCAGGAATGGCAAGAAATTAACAAGAATATAAAAGAATAATCTTATGCGCATAATAGGAAACTTACTTTGGTGGCTCTTCGGAGGTCTCGAAGCTGCCATCGGTTATTTCACCGGAAGTCTGGCTCTTGCATGTACCATCATCGGCATTCCTTGGGGTAAACAGCATTTCAAGATGGCCGGGCTTTCGCTCGCACCATTCGGCAAGGATGTGGAGTTGGGATTTTAAAGTGATAAAAATTGCTCTGATGGCGTATTTACACATAAAAATAACAATATAAAGAACGAAGTATATGAAAAGTTTTGCACCAAAGCCGTGGTTTGCACCACAGCCTGTGCTGATTATCGGCACATATAAATGGAGTTGCCAACGCAATGAACGCTGCCTGGGCAGGACAGTGGGACATGAAGGAGATTATGATCTCGATGGGAAATCACGTCACCACAGACAACCTGAAGCTTGGCGGCGAGTTTACCGTTGCCTTCGCTACCAAGAAAACCATGGTGGCTTCTGATTTCGTGGGCATTGTTTCTGCCAAGAACGACCCGAAGAAGATGGAGAAGACTGGATGGAACATCGAGAAGGCGACTATGGTCAACGCTCCTGTGTTCACCGATTTCCCGATGACCCTGGAGTGCCGCATCAAGGAGAAGTATGACGAAAGCGAAACCGGCTATTATCTCGTTGCCGAAATCGTCAATATTCTTGTGGATGAAAAGTATCTGGCAGAAGACGGAAATCCAGACATGGAGAAGATGGAACTGATTGTCTTCGACCCTATTCATCACGGCTATATCCAGCTGGGCGAGAAAGTCGGAAACGCTTTCTCCGACGGCAAGGCTTTGAAATAAAAGTCAAAAATAGAACAGAAAAGCAAGTAAAAGTTCGTTTTCTATTCCAGATTTTACTATTTTTGCACCATGATAATGGATATAGAACATATAGGTAACAAATGCGGTTTCTCTGACACCGGAATGCTGAACAGATGCAGCCAGCTTGTGGGTGGCGACAAGGATATGGTTAAAGTGTTTAAGTACAAAGGATAAAAATAAATGAACATGAATTTTCCAGAAATATATTCAGCAACAGGCATGATGGAGCTGATTCAGCAGATCGGCTTCCTCCCTCTCCTTGATAGCGGCATTGAAGGCTTCTCTGCCGAAGACATTGTAGCCGAAGACTGCGGTTACGTAAGACTTCCTGAAGGCGGCTGGGACTGGCCGCTTTGGAAATGGAAGGGCGAGATTGTGCAGGAAATGCCATGTATGTACGGAAAGTTCTTCAACAAGAAAGCAGGATTCATCAGCCAAGAATGGTGGCCTGACTTCTGCAACTACAGAAGAAGCAAATACCCCCGTCCGGATGAAGAATCGATAGAAGGAGCCATTCTCAGTACGCTTCAATCATCGGGCAGTCTCATCACGAGAGAACTTCGGGCAGCCTGCGGTTTCACGGGCAAGGGAATGAGAAGCAAGTTTGACGGTTTTCTCACCCGACTGGAAATGGCGACTTACATCGTGACCGAAGATTTCATCTATCCTCATGACAAGCACAATCACGAATATGGCTGGGGATGGTCGCTGCTCAACACTCCCGAAGATCTCTATGGCAGGGAGGCTTGCCAATGCTATCGCACTCCCCAGGAATCTTATCAGAGGATTTTCGAGCATCTGAAAGAAATCCTGCCTGATGCTTCGGATAAACAGATTATTAAATTAATAGGATAAAAATGACTTCACTTCAAGAAAGACTGTTCGCCATGCAGGATAAGCAGTATGCTGCTTTCCAGGCCAAACTGACACCGGGAGTGCCTGTGGAGAGTTTCATAGGCATTCGTGTGCCTGTGCTTCGCAAGTTCGCAAAAGAATTTACAAAGGAGGCTGAATGCGAGAAATTCCTTCAGCAGCTTCCTCACGAATACTACGATGAGAATATGCTTCACGGACTCCTCATTTCAGAGGTAAAGGACTACGAAGAATGCATTCGTCTGACAGACAGATTCCTGCCATTCGTGGACAACTGGGCGGTTTGCGACATCATGTCTCCGAAGGTGTTTGCCAAACACAAGGAGGAGCTGTTGGCGAAGATCAAGACTTGGAGTAAATCATCACACGTTTATACTTGTCGTTTTGGAATAGAGACACTTATGTCTCATTACCTTGATAAAGACTTCAATGCAGAATATCTTAAAATTCCAGCATCAGTAAGGAGCGAAGAGTATTACGTAAAAATGATGGTAGCCTGGTTCTTCGCCACCGCCCTTGCCAAGCAATGGGACCAGGCAATTCCCTACATCGAGCAAAACCGCCTTGCTTCCTGGACGCACAACAAGACCATCCAGAAGTCCATTGAGAGCAACAGAATCACGCCCGAGCAAAAAGAATATCTGCGGACATTGAAGATAAAATAATTATGACACAAGCGACAAATGTTAGGGCCGTTTTCCGGTCATTAAGGTCACGGTCATTAAGGTCATTAAGGATTTCCGGTTATTCAAGATGTCCCCAAGTTGTCCCTCAATGCCTCTCTAGCTTATAAATAAGGTTAAATCAAGTTCGCCCTGCAAACAAAATCCATCCATATAATCACTTTTCTGAATATTTTTTGTATTTTTGCAGCATCGGGGCATGGATGGGAATGAAAGTCTGGCACCATAAGACAATGCACAAGAAATTCAAATTAAAGAACGAAGTATATGAGCATTACAAAGAATGGGATATTTTGGAAGGGCATCAAGCGCCGGATAGGGAAATTCTTTGAGAAGGTACACGAATGTATACTTATCTTTACCGACTGGCTGGGGTAAGTGCACATAGTAAATAAAATGCAAAACATTGATATAATCTGATGGAAACAGAAAGAATTTTACTTCGCCATTGGCAAGAATCGGATGCAGAGGCGCTCTTCAAGTACGCCTCCGACCCTAATGTGGGACCACGAGCAGGATGGCCAGCACATAAGTCTGTAGAGGAAAGTCGTGAGATTATCCGGACTTTCTTCCATAACGATACGACATGGGCAATCATATGGAAAGAGACTGGCGAGGCTATCGGCTGCATCGGCTACTACACCCATGAAACCAGCAACATCCCTATCGGAGAAAACGACTGCGAGGTGGGCTATTGGGTAGGAAAGCCTTATTGGAACAAGGGAATCTGCACCGAAGCCTTGAAGCTGATGCTCGACTTCTGCATCAACGAGAAGCATTTCGAAAACATCTGGGCAGACCATTTCACTGGGAATCCAGCTTCGGGAAGAGTTATGGAGAAATGCGGTTTCTCAGACACCGGAATGCTGAACCGATGCAGCCAACTTGTGGGTGGCGACAAGGATATGGTTAAAGTATTTAAGTACAAAGGATAAAAAACTCCTATAAAGGTAATAACTTCCGAAAAATAGGTATAAGCTCTTTGGTAGAATATGCGTATCTTTGCAAAAGTTTAAAATGGATAGAATTATGAAGGAATTATTCTTTAATACAATACAGGAGTTCAACGACTACATTGGGGTAAAAACGCTTCATCCTCTGGTAAGCATTGCACGTGTAGAAAACGCCTCTCCTATAGAGGCGGCTGTGCATCACTACGGACTTTACGCCCTCTTTCTGAAGGAAAACAAGGGCTGCAAATTGTCATACGGCAGAACAGAATATGATTTTGACGAGATGACCGTAACCTCGTTTGCTCCAGGGCAGTCGATTAAGGTTGAACCCATTCCTGGAGTACCGCTTGCCAAATATACGGTATTGGCTTTCCATCCCGAGTTGCTCAACCGCACCCAGCTTGGCAAGAACATCTCCCGCTATGAGTTCTTCGACTATACAAGCAACGAAGCTCTACATCTATCCGCAGCCGAGGTAAACATCTTCTGTGACGTGCTCTCAATGATCAAGCAGGAACTCGAGCATCCTATAGATAGGCATTCGCGTGAACTCATCGTTTCAAACATCGAGTTGCTGCTGAACTACTGCCTGCGCTTCTACGACCGACAGTTTATCACACGCGAGGAGATAAATCATTCGGTGGTAAAGAATTTCATCTCTCTGCTCGATGAATACATTGCCCATGAAGCAATGCGTGAAGGGCTGCCTACCGTAGCCTACTTTGCCGACAAATGCTGCTATTCTACCAAATATTTCGGTGAATTAGTCAAGACAGAGACTGGCAGAACCGCAAAGAGTCTGATCAACGACCGACTGCTTTCTGCAGCCCGTCAACTACTTGTAGATGAAACCTTAACCATTATGCAAGTCAGCCAGCGCCTCGGCTTTGAATATTCTCAGCACTTCGTCCGCTTTTTCAAGGCACAGACGGGAAAGACTCCAAGCGAGTACCGCAAGACTGCATAAATACAAGGAAGCATATATAGAATAACTGTTATTTTTTACATCGAAGATGTTTTCTGGAGAAGAATTTAAAAATATAATACAATGAAGAAAATAGTACAGACAGCAGGGCGCGCCCAGCTGGGTGAGTTTGCCCCGGAGTTCGCCCACCTCAACGACGACATTCTCTTCGGAGAAGTATGGAGCCGCAATGACCTGCTTTCATTGCGCGACCGCAGTTTGGTAACAATCACTTCGCTCATCAGCCAAGGAATCACCGACAACTCGCTGAAATATCACTTGCAGTCGGCAAAGAATAACGGAATTACCCGCACGGAAGCGGCAGAGATTATTACTCACATCGCCTTCTACGCAGGTTGGCCAAAGGCCTGGGCTGCCTTCAATCTGGCAAAAGAGGTATGGAACGAAGATGTGAAAGGAAAAGACGCCAAGGCTGCTTTCCAGCGCGAGATGATATTCCCTATTGGCGAACCCAACACCGCTTACGCCAAATACTTCAAAGGCAACAGTTATCTGGCACAAATATCTGACAGTCAGATACCTTTCTTCAATGTTACCTTTGAGCCTGGTTGCCGTAACAACTGGCACACGCACCACGCTACAAAGGGCGGCGGACAAATGCTGGTAGGTGTAGCCGGACGTGGCTGGTATCAGGAGGAAGGAAAGCCTGCGCAGGAAATCCTTCCCGGCACAGTCATCCATATTCCTGCCAACGTGAAGCATTGGCATGGTGCTGCAAAAGACAGCTGGTTTGCCCACCTCGCCTTTGAAATACCTGGCGAGAACACATCCAACGAGTGGCAGGAAGCTGTGAGCGATGAGGAATATAACAAGACAGAACTTTCGCAAGTAAGCTCCACACATCCTAACAGGGCAGCAGGTGCTGTGGTATAAGTCCGTAATACTGGTTTGCAAGTTCGCTAGGCGTTAGGGAGATACGCAAATCCGCAGGAACGCCTAGCGGACCCTAACGCCACACGAAAGCATCATGGTTTCTACCAAAACCATTTCTTTTGATTTATAAAACTTGAAAAGGTTTATTGCATTAACGAGATTTAACCGTTTGATATTTGATTAAAGATGTAGCAGGAGAAGAGAAATAGAAAGGAAAAAGCGAAAAAAGAATATCTATTTTAAACATTTGCGGATGATCTGCGTCTAATTTCTGTATGATGTTCAGATAATGATGTTCAGACATTCATCGCAAATAGAAATTATAAACTTTTAAATTTTGTGGTTTATGAAAAGAATGATAAGAATTTTGATGATAGCCATTTGCTGCATACTATCATGCAATATGTCAGCAAATGCAGGCAATGACAAGCCAATCGCCGTTAATGCACTCCCGGTAAAGGCTCAAACCTTACTCAGCAACCATTTCAACAATCAGAAGGTGATGCTTGCTACCATTGAGACGGGGGTTATCAACAAGAGCTATGATGTGGTTCTGCAGAACGGAACCAAGCTGGAATTTGATAAGAAAGGCAATCTCACAGAGATTGACTGCAAGCAGGGAAAAGTGCCAGCCAAGCTGATTCCGCAGGCCATCAGGAACTACCTGAAGGAGAATTATCCAGCGCAAGCGGTAAAGAAGATTGAAATGAACAAGAATGAATACGAAGTGGAATTGGCAAATGGGTTGGATTTAACCTTCAACAAGCATTTCCAGGTAATCGACATAGACTGATGAGACAACCCGATATTGACGGATTGTTTTCAAAAGGTTCACCCGAAAAAATGTGGTGACCTTCATCTGATGAACCCCACCAACTTTCCCATTCCGGTAAGGATGCGGATGGTTGGTGGGGATTTTCATTTTATAAAAATCGGTGGTCTGAAGGTGCTTCATGCAGCAGATATTGTTGAAATCTATTAGATGACTAAATGATCTGCATTTGTGCAAATATTCATCAAGCAGAAGTTCCCGCTTAATGAAGCGGGGCTTCTGCTGATGGCTGACCGGGCAGGACGCGCAGATGATAGCGGTTACCGTCAAATTCTACACGCATCAGTTGATTGAGCTCGGAAAAACTCTTCTGAAGATAATCTGCCAAATCGATGGCTACATGCCCCATCGTTCTGCGCAGATTGACCTCTATGCATTCGTTCACTCCGAAATCATCCTGCACATCAGAAGAAGCACCATCAGAAGCCGGAAGATTCTGTTCCTTGGCATAAATCATCATATCCACCCCAAACGGACCACTATAGATTCCCTTCAGGGCTGGCTCCATCACGTCAATGACATGCTGGCGAATCTGCAGCAATCGCTCCGGGCTGACGTAACGAGCCATCATCTCCACCTTCTTGTCTTCCGGGCAGAGAACATTTCCCGAATAAGCATTCTTGATGGTGTCGAAAAGCGACAAGCCACGATAGAGCACCTTGCCATCCACCATTTCAAACTCCATGCCGAAATCCATCACCTTATTATAATAAGGCTCAACGGTAACTCCACCCTGGCGGTAAATAATATTACCCACCCATCTTTCGAAAGACGGATAATCGCTGCCTTCCCTGAATTCATCAGCAGAAACGAAGCGCACTCCCCTGCCACTGCTGCTCCAGGGAGCCTTGATGACAGCCTTGCCCCACTCCCTGACGAGAGACTTCACCTCTGCCACGGACTGGACAAACCTAACCCCGCTCTGAAGATGCTCTGCAGCCCATTGGCGACTGCTTATCGCGCGTACCTTATTTAATATAGCATCGCCCGGCAAGGCTATTTCCGGTATTCCGATGTGTTCCAGCTCGCCCTTCAGGCTCAAATCCCATCCCCAGGGATGAACGCTGTCAAGAAATTCCGTCTTGATAAAATGTGCTAACTGAACTTTAGTGATAAACTCAACCTTATCAACAAGATCACCTCCAAGATGGCGCACCTTGTCACGGGCATTATCTATGTCATCGACCAAGACCAAATCACCTTCATCAGCCCATAAAGCAGGGATGAAGGAAAGGTCACTCCTGAGTTGGCGTCCTGCATGTGGAGCAGTAAACTGACGCAAATTTGAGGCCAAAGCCAAATCGTGTTCTGGATTGAAGATATGTAGTTTCATGCTGCAAAGTTATAAATAAATCGTTGAAAAACTGCAAAATCAGACCAATTTTACTTAGAATAGTGCTAAATAAAATAAAAAAAAATACTTTTTGCTATCTAGACTTTGCAAATTAGAAATAATTAATTACCTTTGCATCATAAAACAAAAAAGTAATAAAAGACAACTCATGGAAGAAGCATTCTTCAGAACACATACATACCTCGTAGAGCATACGAACGCCCCAGTAAGACGTACCTTGATGGACGAAATAGACTGGAGCGACCGCATGATAGGCATAAAGGGAACAAGAGGCGTAGGCAAGTCTACCTTCCTCCTCCAGTATGCCAAAGAGCACTTTGGCCCTACCGACCGCAAGTGCCTGTATGTAAACATGAACAATTTCTATTTCCAGAGTAGAGGCATTGCAGATTTTGCAGGCGATTTCGTGAAGCAAGGCGGCAGAACACTGCTCATAGATCAGGTTTTCAAACAGCCCGACTGGAGCAAGGAACTCAGAAAGTGCTATGACCTCTATCCAGAACTGAAAATTGTTTTCACCGGTTCCAGCGTAATGCGACTGAAGGAAGAGAACCCGGAACTGAACGGCGTGGTAAAGAGTTACAATCTGAGAGGATTCTCGTTCAGAGAATTCATCAATCTGCAGACGGGTAACAATTTCCAGCCATACGAACTGGACGATATCCTCCGCAACCATGAGCACATCATCAAGCAGATATTGCCGAAGGTGAGTCCGATGAAGTATTTTCAGGACTACTTGCACCACGGTTTTTATCCATTCTTTCTGGAGCACAGAAACTTCACAGAGAATCTACTAAAGACAATGAACATGATGACAGAGGTGGACATCCTCCTCATCAAGCAGATAGAACTGAAATATCTTACCAAGATAAAGCGTCTGTTCTACCAGCTGGCAGTGGAAGGAGCCAAAGCTCCAAACGTAAGCCAGCTTGCTGATAGCATCAATACGAGCAGAGCAACGGTCATGAACTACATCAAGTATCTGGCCGACGCACGGCTCATCAACATGATCTATCCGGAAGGTCAGGACTTCCCGAAGAAACCGACCAAGGTGATGATGCACAATTCCAATCTGATGTACGCAATCTATCCGATACAGATTGACAAGCAGGAAGTGATGGAAACTTTCTTTGTCAACTCTCTTTGGAAAGACCACGTAGTGCACCAGGCAGGTAAGGACCATTACTATACTGTTGACGGTGAGAAGCGGTTCAGAATCTGCGACGCACAATCTTCTAATAAAATGCGCAATAATCCCGACATCATCTACGCCCGATACAATACCGAGGTAGGCAAGGACAACAAGATTCCTTTGTGGCTTCTGGGATTTCTGTACTAAAAAAGAATTTTCGAAAGAAGAATTAAATACAAAACATTTTTAATATTTTATCTAAAAGTAAAATGGCAAAAGAGAAAAAATTTATCACTTGTGATGGTAACACAGCTGCCGCACATGTAAGCTACATGTTTACTGAGGTTGCTGCTATCTACCCTATTACTCCATCATCACCAATGGCGGAGCATGTAGATGAATGGGCTGCCAAAGGTCGTAAGAACCTTTTCGGTCAGCGAGTTTCTATCCAGGAAATGGAATCTGAGGCTGGTGCTGCCGGTGCAGTTCACGGTTCTCTCCAGGCTGGTGCCTTGACTTCAACTTACACTGCTTCTCAGGGTTTGTTGCTGATGATTCCTAACATGTACAAGATTGCTGGTGAGTTGCTCCCTTGCGTGTTCAACGTATCAGCTCGTACATTGGCTTCTCACTCACTTTGTATCTTCGGTGACCACCAGGACGTAATGGCTTGCCGCCAGACTGGCTTCGCTATGTTCTGCTCAGGTTCTGTTCAGGAGGTGATGGACCTCTCTGCAGTTCCTCACTTGGCTACATTGGAGACAAAGGTTCCTTTCGTTAACTTCTTCGACGGTTTCCGTACTTCTCACGAGTACCACAAGATCGAGGAGATGGATATGGAAGACATCCGTCCATTGGTTAAGGAAGAGTTCATCGAGGACTTCCGTAACCGTGCTTTGACTCCTGAGCGTCCTGTTACTCGCGGTACCGCTGAGAACCCAGAGACATTCTTCACTCACCGTGAGGCTTGCAACCCTTACTACGATGCAATCCCTGAGGTTGTAGAGAAGTACTGCCAGGAGATGACTAAGATCACTGGTCGTGAGTATCACCTTTTCAACTACTATGGTGCTGAGGATGCAGAGAACATCATCATCCTGATGGGTTCTGCTACAGAGCCAGCTCGCGAGGCTATCGACTACTTGAACAAGCAGGGCAAGAAGGTTGGTATGGTTGCAGTTCACCTCTTCCGTCCATTCTCTGTTGACTTCTTGAAGAAGACTATCCCAGCAACCGTTAAGCGTATCGCTGTTCTCGACCGTACTAAGGAGCCAGGTGCAGAGGGTGAGCCATTGTACCTCGACGTTAAGTCAGCTCTCTACGATGACGAGCGCAAGCCATTGATCGTTGGCGGTCGCTACGGTCTCGGTTCTTCTGATACAACTCCAGCTAAGATTGTTGCTGTATTCAAGAACCTCGAGTTGCCACAGCCAAAGAACCACTTCACTGTAGGTATCGTTGATGACGTTACATTCACTTCTCTCCCAGAAGAGGAGGAGATTCCAATGGGTGGCGACGACTTGTTCGAGGCTAAGTTCTATGGTTTGGGTGCTGACGGTACTGTTGGTGCGAACAAGAACTCAGTTCAGATTATCGGTAACAATACCAACAAGTATTGCCAGGCATACTTCTCTTACGACTCTAAGAAGTCTGGTGGTTTCACCTGCTCTCACTTGCGTTTCGGCGACAGCCCTATCCACAGTGCTTATCAGGTAAATACTCCTAACTTCGTAGCTTGCCACGTACAGGCTTACCTCCACATGTACGATGTAACACGTGGTTTGCGTAAGAACGGTTTCTTCCTGTTGAACACTATCTTCGATGGTGAGGAGTTGGTTAACTTCATCCCTAACAAGGTAAAGCGTTACTTCGCTCAGAACAACATCACTGTTTACTATATCAACGCAACTAAGATTGCTCAGGAGATTGGTCTCGGTAACCGTACCAACACCATCCTCCAGTCTGCATTCTTCCGTATCACAGAGGTTATTCCTTTGGATCTCGCTGTAGAGCAGATGAAGGCATTCATCGTTAAGTCTTACTCTAAGAAGGGTCAGGACGTTGTTGACAAGAACTTCGGTGCTGTTGACCGTGGTGGTGAGTACAAGCAGTTGACAGTAGATCCAGCTTGGGCTAACCTCGCTGACGATGAGGCTAAGGAGGATAACGCTCCAGCATTCGTTAAGGAGCTCGTTCGTCCTATCAACGGCCAGGCAGGTGACCTCTTGAAGGTTTCTGACTTCGTTAAGCACAACACAGTTGACGGTACATGGCAGAACGGTACTGCAGCATTCGAGAAGCGTGGTGTTGAGGCATTCGTACCAGTATGGAATGTAGAGAACTGTATCCAGTGTAACAAGTGTTCATTCGTTTGTCCTCACGCAGCTATCCGTCCATTCGTATTGACCGACGAGGAGCTCGCAGGCATCGAGGGTCTCGCAACTCAGGATGTTAAGGCACCTAAGGCTTTGGCTGGAATGCACTTCCGCATCGAGGCTTCAGTACTCGACTGTCTTGGTTGTGGTAACTGTGCTGACGTCTGCCCAGGTAAGAAGGGTGAGAAGGCGTTGACAATGGTTCCATTCAACGTAGACGCAGAGGATATGGTCAAGGAAGCAGCTAACTGGGAGTACCTCGTACACAAGGTAGCTTCTAAGCAGGATCTCGTAGACATCAAGCAGAGCCCTAAGAACTCTCAGTTCGCTCAGCCATTGTTCGAGTTCTCTGGTGCTTGCTCTGGTTGTGGTGAGACTCCATACGTTAAGTTGATTTCTCAGCTCTTCGGTGACCGTCAGATGATTGCTAACGCTACTGGTTGTTCTTCTATCTACTCAGCTTCTATCCCATCTACTCCATATACAAAGAACGCTAAGGGTCAGGGTCCTGCATTTGACAACTCATTGTTCGAGGACTTCTGCGAGTTCGGTCTCGGTATGGTAATGGGTAACAAGAAGATGAAGGAGCGCATCGCTCACTTGCTCGAGGAAGCTAAGGCTCAGGAGCATGTTCCTGCTGAGTTCGTAGCAGCTGCAGACAAGTGGGTTGCTAACATGAACGATTCTGAGGGTTCTAAGGAGGCTGCTGCAGAGTTGAAGCCTCTCATCGCTGCCGGCGCTGAGAAGGGTTGCCCTATCTGCAAGGAGCTCAAGACTTTGGATCACTACCTCGTTAAGCGTTCACAGTGGATCATCGGTGGTGATGGTGCTTCTTATGATATCGGTTATGGTGGTCTCGACCACGTATTGGCTTCTGGTGAGGATGTTAACATCCTGGTACTCGATACAGAGGTTTACTCTAACACTGGTGGTCAGTCTTCTAAGTCAACACCACTCGGTGCTATCGCACAGTTCGCTGCTCAGGGTAAGCGTATCCGTAAGAAGGATCTCGGTTTGATGCAGACTACATACGGTTACATCTACGTAGCTCAGGTAGCTATGGGTGCTGACAATGCTCAGACATTGAAGGCTATCCGCGAGGCTGAGGCTTATCCAGGCCCATCACTCATCATCGCTTACGCACCATGTATCAACCACGGTTTGAAGCGTAAGGGCGGTATGGGTCGTTCACAGCACGAGGAAGAGTTGGCTGTTGAGTGCGGTTACTGGCACTTGTGGCGTTACAACCCACTGTTGGCTGATGAGGGTAAGAATCCATTCACACTCGACTCTAAGGCTCCAAACTGGGAGAACTTCCGCGACTTCTTGCTCGGTGAGGTTCGTTACCTCTCTGTACAGAAGGCATTCCCTAAGGAGGCTGATGAGCTCTTCTCTCAGGCAGAGAAGATGGCTAAGCTCCGTTACCAGACTTACGTTCGTAAGAGCCAGGAGGACTGGAGCGAGCAGATCTAGTATTATCAAAAAAAACTTTAAGTTCTAAACATACGGGCCTTGGTTGCATTTTTGCAACCAAGGCTTTTTTAATAATATTATGCACAATCGAAGCAATATAACCACCCTATCCTAAAAAATGAAATAAATAGTTGCTTATTTCATAAAAATAATGTATCTTTGCAAGAAAAATAGAAACGACAATGGAAAATAATAAAATAAATGTAGAAGAAATCATCAAGAATGATCTTTATCAATATCTTACTAGTAAAGACCTTGTAGACCAGCATCTGCCAGAAGCTCCTGACTTGGAACAACTTTGGGCAAAGGTTGGAGAAAGCTATCTTCCGGATGCACTGCGGGAGTTTAACAAATATCCTACCGTCAGCCTGGGCTGGATCATGTTCGTGGGAATGGCTCTGGCGAAGTATTGGGATGAAGATTGGGAACTCTACGGCAAGGTAGAAGACCACTACAAATATCTCAGAGACCGTATCGACTTCGACCACATGGACGACTATATCTGCGAGAAAGTTCTCCTCCTTGATGAAGCAAAGCATAAGGAACTGTCTGCCATCGTAGCCGAATGCGCTGCCCGCACCTTCCACCTGCTGATTCATCAGAATCTGCAGCCGGGAACCGAGGAAGCCTTCAGAGGTTTTATCGCTGCCCTCCATCAAATGTATCTCATGGGTATTGCCATCGAACTGAAAGACCTTGGCTATCACATGACCCAGCTGGCATAACTCCTAAACATCAAGCGGTTAGGAGCATTTGCTTCTATCAGATATACAAGGTTCTATGATGAATAATATCAGCTCGCTTTTGCAGGTATTCCCAGCTTAAGCGGGTATTTTTTATAAAAAAGCTTGTTTATCTCTATTTTTTTAAGTACTTTTGCAACAAATTACGAAAAATTCTGTTATATAATATAACGAACATTACTAAATATAACGAACATTTAAAATAGAAAATAAAGAGAAGAATGAAAAAATATGCTATCCTAGCACTCTTGCTAGCACTTTCTGTCAATACAGTACACGCTCAGTCGACCATGACGGACGATCAGGTCATGAGATACGTAGTAAAGGAACATGAGCAGGGAACATCCAATGCTCAGATTGTAACCAAACTGATGCAACAGGGTGTAGACATCTCACAGATCCGACGTGTCCGCAACAAGTATGAGCGTCAGATGAAGCAAGGCGGTATTTCAGGTACTTCTGAAGAAGTGGCTGGAAGAGACGCTTCACGCCTCCGTACCAACAACGGCAAGACACGCGAAGACTATGCCAATGCCAACAAGAAAGCAGAAAACCACAGCAACTATCGCGTGAATGCAAGAGAGGATGCAAACTTTGTTCATACTTACGATGAGAATGATGCTGAGTATATGCAGTTCCAGAACGAGATGGATTACATGGTTCCGGATTCTACCCTGATGCTCAAGCGACTCCTCGCAGAGCGCGACAAGTACAAGAAGAAGGTCTTCGGCCGTGACATCTTCAACAACAAGGAACTGAGCTTCGAGCCAAACATGAACATCGCTACCCCTCAGAACTATCGTCTGGGTCCTGGCGATGCTGTCATCATCGACATCTATGGAGCTTCACAGAAAACTATCCAGAGCACCGTTTCTCCTGATGGCGAAGTAACCATCGAGGGCTATGGACCAGTGAACGTAAGCGGTCTTACTGTTGCCCAGGCTAATGCCCGACTCCGCAACACCGTAGGAAGCCGCTACCGTTCCAGCCGGGTAAAACTGACCGTAGGTCAGACCAAGACCATCATGGTGAACGTGATGGGCGAGGTGAAGGCACCGGGAACCTATACCCTCTCAGCCTTCGCCACCGTATTCCATGCGCTCTACATGGCTGGCGGAACCAACGACCTGGGAACCTTGCGTAACATCAAGGTTTATCGCAACAACCGTCTTGTAACGGTTGTCGATATCTACGACTATATCCTCAACGGTAAGCTCACCGGCAATGTAAGATTGGCTGATAACGATGTCATCGTCGTGGGTCCATACGACTGTCTGGTTACGATTGCCGGCAAGGTAAAGCGCCCGATGATTTATGAAATGAAGAAGAACGAGAGCGTAAACTCCCTTCTCAAATACTCTGGCGGATTTGCCGGTGATGCGTACAAGAAATCTGTACGAGTGAACCGCAAAACGGGCAGAGAGAAATCTGTATATAACGTAGAAGAGTTCGATTTCGCCAACTTCCGCATTGATGACGGCGACTCAGTAAGCGTAGATTCCATCTTGCCACGTTACGCCAACACTGTAGAAATAAAGGGCGCCGTATTCCGTCCTGGAATGTATAACCTTGGCGAGCAGATCAACAGTGTCCGCACCTTGATCGAGCATGCTGAAGGACTCACCGAAGACGCCTTCACCAACCGTGCAGTCATGCATCGCATGAAGCAGGACCGCAATCTCGAGGTCATCAGCGTAGATTTGGCAGGCATCATGTCTGGCAAGCTTCCTGACATTCCATTAAAGGAGAATGATGTTCTCTTCATCCCTACCAGACAGGACAAGAGCATAGAGCGCACTTTGACCATCCGTGGCGAAGTACAGTATCCGGGCGTCTATAAGTATGCTGAGAATGAGACAGTTGAAGACTTTGTTCTTCAGGCAGGTGGCTTGACCGACAAGGCATCAACCGTAAACGTGATGGTGAGCCGTCGAGTAAAGGATGCCACAGCCCTGCGTCCAGACAGCATCATAGCTCAGAACTTCACCCTCTCATTGAAGGATGGTTTTGTCATCGACGGAAAGGAAGGTTTCAAGCTGATGCCTTTCGACGAGGTGTTGATCCGAAAGAGTCCTGCTTACAGCGAGCAGCAGAACGTGGCAATCGAAGGTGAGGTGATGTTTGGTGGCGCCTATGCATTGAGCAGACGCAACGCCCGCCTGAGTGATTTGTTCCTGAAAGCAGGTGGTGCAACCGACCAGGCTTACATCAAGGGAGCTCGCCTGATCCGCAGAGCCAATGCAACAGAAAGAGAGCGCATGCAGGCTGTATTGAAAATGCAGCGTGAGCAGCAGAAGAAGAATCTCCTCCAGTTGGCAGCAAGCAGCAGCAACGGCAGCAATCTCCAGCAGATAGCCCAGGGTGCGCAGAATGCCGAGCTGGAGAAATTCAACGTTCCGGACGAGTATCCTGTTGGTATTGATTTGGCAGAGGCATTAGCCAATCCAGGCAGTGATGCCGACGTAGTATTGCGTGAGGGCGACCGTCTGGTTGTACCTCAGTATAATGGTACTGTAAAGATCAACGGTGCTGTGATGTATGCGAACACTGTAGCTTATGAAAAGGGCAAGAGTGTGAACTACTACATCAACGAGGCTGGCGGTTACGCCTCTGATGCGACCAAGCGTAAGGCATACATCATCTACATGAACGGCAAGGTGGCCAAGGTAGGTCGTGGCACCAAGGTAATGCCAGGCTGCGAGATCGTTGTCCCAGCTAAGCTGAAGCGTAAGATGAGCGTAGCCGAAACCATGAGTTTGGGTACCAGCATGAGTAGCATTGCCGCCATGATTGCAACGATAGCTAACTTGAGTAAGTAACAGATAATATCATTTAGTCATGGCAGAGCCTTATTTTAAGGTATCTGCCATGGCCATATCGCCACTACTCTCATTCCGGTTTGGTTCAAAATTCACAATAACAAACAGCTATAGTTATGATATTAAATAGAAATATACCCCTTGGGGTTCAAGACTTTGAAGAACTACGCAAAGGCAACTACCTTTATGTAGATAAGACTGATATGGTCTGGGCTATCGCTAACCAAAGGAAATATAATTACTTGAGCCGTCCACGACGTTTCGGTAAATCACTGTTGGCATCTACTCTAAAATGTTATTTTGAAGGAAAGAAAGAACTCTTTGAGGGGCTCAAGATCATGTCATTAGAGAACGACTGGATCAAACGTCCGGTGATTTACCTTAGCATGAGTCTAGGAGGATCAGACGCTCAGTCATTAAAAGAATATCTCAACGAGCGATTGAGCTATTACGAAAAAATCTATGGCAAAAATCCTGCTGAACAATCACTGGGAAACCGTTTCAATGGTATCATTGAAAGAGCATACGAACAGGCAGGTACACAAATAGCAGTCATTGTTGATGAGTACGATGTTCCTCTGCAACATACATACGAGACAGAGCACCATGAAGAATGCTGCACGATATATCGTGATTTCTTCACGGGACTAAAAGACTATGGCTATTGCATCAAATGCGTATTCATAACAGGAATCACAAAGTTTACACAAATCAGTTTGTTCAGTACGCTGAACACGCTGGTCAATATCAGTTTTGAAGAATCATTAGCTGCAGTTTGCGGAATCACCAGCCAAGAGCTCCTCTTCTATTTTCAGAAAGAGATTGCAATGTTGTCTGAGAAATGCAACCTGAGTGAGACAGACACCATCAATGAGATGAAATCACTTTATGACGGTTATCATTTTGCCTCCAACATGCTAAATGTATATAATCCATATAGTGTATTGTCAGCATTCTCTAGAGGAAAGCTCAATTCCTATTGGATAGCATCAGGGTCAAATGAGATGCTCTTTAAAATCCTGAATAAGTTTGCTAAAGATATACCAAAATTAGACAATTGTCTTATCGACGCAGACTATCTGGAAGAAAGTGACGTCAACATGATAGACCCAAAACTGTTTCTATACCAAGCCGGCTATCTAACAATTAAGGCAGTTGATGGAGACACGTATACCTTAGGCTATCCCAACAAAGAGACAAAGGACATGATAAAGATGCATACGCAGCCAGTAAAAAACAAGTAACATGCATAGTTCAATCGTTCTCCAGAGAAAGTCGTGGGATTGAAGCATGGGATATTGTCGAATAATTCATCCACAAGGAAAGAAACATCCAATAATATTTGGTAGATTAAGAAAAAAAAGTACTTTTACAAAACTTTTATGAATAAAAAAGAAAAATGGAAAATATAGAAGAAAATATGAAGCAGACCAAAGATATTATAGATTTATCAGAAATCTTCAAACAACTTAAAGAAAAGAAAAAAGTTTTCTTTATAGTTCTACCAGTTGTATTTGCATTATCGTGTTTATGGATTTTTCCAGAACCACGATTTTACAAATGCAAGGTCACACTGGCCCCAGAGATGACAAGTGAAGATTTTGCAGGTGGCTTGGCATCTGTAGCATCACAATTCGGCGTAAACATAGGTGGTAGCAACGGTTCTGACGCCATTTATCCTATGTTATACCCGGAAGTATTGAGTTCTAATGAATTTGTAATCAACCTTACAGACGTCAAAATAAAGACAAAAGATGGTTCTGTATGCACAGATTATTATACTTATTTGTCAAAACATCAGAAAAGCAATTGGGTAAAGAAGCCATTCCAGAAATGTTATCAAGCCATAGGAAGTCTCTTTGTTTCTAAAGAGCCTACTGATGGCAAAGCTGCTACAAAAGGCAGAAAGCTATCAGCATTTCAAATGACAAAGAAGGAATATGACATTATTGAAGGTATCAAGCAAAAAATCACATGCGAGGTAGACAAAAAAACAGACGTCATCTCTATCACAGTACAGGATCAAGACCCATTGGTTTGCGCAACAATGGCTGATTCCGTACGTCAGCATCTTCAAAATTTCATAACCAGTTATCGTACGAACAAAGCGAGAATTGATGTTATCCATTACACAAAATTGGCAAAAGAAGCTAAGAAAGAATACGATAAAAGTGTTACAATTTATAGTTCTTACTGCGATGCAAACCAAGATGTTGCTCTTCAGTCCTACTTGTCAAAGAGAGACGAATTGGAAAATGAAATGCAATTAAAATTTAACACATATAGTGCTATGCGCACCCAACTTGAGGCAATGAAAGCAAAACTGCAAGAGAAAACTCCTGCTTTTACAACACTTCAAAATGCAAGTGTGCCTATCAAGCCAGCTGGACCTAAACGCGTGATATTCGTTTTGGGAATGTGTTTTATTGCTATGATTATAACAGCTTTCTGGTTAGTTCGCAAAAGTTTATTTGAAACTCCAAAAGCAAAAAATATCTAGTTATTAAATAAAATCATATAATTAAAAAGAAGAAACTATCGATGATGTTGTCTGTTAAGATTAAACGCATACCAACTATATTTAAAAAGTTTTCATGGAAGTTGAACTTTCATGATATGGAAATATTGCCTTTTATGATTGTTCTTTTCGATACAATCATCATTACAACGGCTCTTTCTGCATTAGGTATGCAAACAATCTCTTACTTAACATTAGCCGTTGTCTTAGTTAGTTTTCTATTACTGTTTACGTTGAACTTCAGACATAAAGTTCTATCCAGATATGGACTACTATACTTATTGTTTTTTCTTGTGCTACTAGGTACAACTGTACTTTACGGTCAAGATATAAAAAATTGCATCTATATGTCGATATACCTGGGAATCATACTATTGGTGTTCAGGTATTATCGGAGCAACGTAAATAAGGTTTATTGCTATTTTGCCATTGCTTTATCTCTATGTGTCTATGCTAATTTTGTCCATCTACTTACCCATCCAATGTTGTGGGTATTAGAAGGAAAAAAAGATGCAGCAGGCTATTTATTGGGCAACAACTACAACCAAATGGGATGCAGAATGATGATTGCACTTGCCACAAGTGTACTTTGCACCAAGTTTTCCAAAATTTGGATTATCAATAGCATTGCTATTGGAATAACATGCATCATTACGCTTGTACTTGTTAATTCCATGACCTCTCTAAGCATGATTGTTATATTTCTGGTTTATTGCATAATTCCTTCCTCAAAATTACGCAAAGCAGGAATATACAGCTTGCTTACGGTTCTTGTGTTATTTCAAGTATTCGTAGTTTTCAACGGTAATGGTTTGGAGAACAATGAATTTGCAGTATATATTGTAAATGATATTCTACATAAAGATATAACATTTACCCATAGAACAGACATGTGGGACAGTGCTATGAGAGTTATAATAGAGTCACCTATTTGGGGATGGGGATTTGTAAAGCAAGAGTGGTTCACATCACATATGTCATCGTTTGCGTATGGTCCTCATAACTTCATCCTCTCTCTGTTTATATTTGGTGGAGTGCTGCTATTTGCTGCTTTTATAATGATAGTATATCATACCATTATGGCTATTAAAGCTTATATGAACGAACGAATAGGACAATATGTCATATTTTCCGCTGTATGTCTCTACTTTATGGGATTGATGGAAATGTATCCTTTTACCATTATGTTCTATATTCTCATAGTGATGTACTATTATCAATACACTGACAAAAAAAACATTGAGAATCATCATTAGTGTTCCAATTAACTATAAAAATGAAAGAAAATACAAATAAGGCTATTGCTATCAATTCCTTAATCTTATACATCAGATTAGCTATCATCTCAGTTTGCGGACTACTATACACAAGGTTTAGCTTACAGGCTTTGGGAGCTGATGATTACGGCTTATTCTCCGTTATAGCTTGTATTATTACGTTTGCAAGTATTATCAACACTGTCATGATTGTTACTTCTAACCGCTATATCGCTATGGCGATTGGCAAAGGTGACATAAATGAAGCGTGCAGAACATTTAATACAAATTTAGTCATTCATCTATTCATAGCTTTATTTACAGTTTTGATAGCCCTGCCCATCGGACATTATTATATCGCTAATTTTGTAAACTACATTGGCGATATATCGAAGGCCTATATTGTTTTTGACATATCAATCATAGCTTCAGCTTTCTCTTTTATAGGAGTTCCTTATAACGGATTGTTGTTAGCTAAGGAAAAATTCATTGTATTTTGCAGTACTGATGTAATATCAAGTATTGTAAAACTGATTTTCACGTATCTTTTGATAGATCATTTTGAAAACAAATTGGTAATATATGCTCTCATTACCGCATTCATGACAGCATTTCCTACTGTAGTATTCTGGGGATATTGCAGATATTATTTTAAGGATATAACACGCCATTGTTTTGTCAAAGACTGGAGCAAATACTGGGATGTCATCAAGTTTTCTGCTGCAATAGGCTATGGAGCACTTGCAATTATTGCTCAGTCACAAGGAGGAGCTTTACTCATAAATTTGTTCTTCAATACAGCCATGAATGCCGGACTAGCAGTAGCTAATTCGGTAAGCAGTATACTGCAAACATTCAGCAATAATGCTCAAAAATCAATATCACCGCAAGTTGTTAAAAGCTATGCTGCCAACGATATGACACGTTCCATCCATTTAGTGTGCCTTTCTTCAAAGGTTACCTATTTTGCCATGTTCATCATATCTATCCCATTCATATTGATTCCAGAAACAATATTTGGACTATGGTTAAAGAGCATTCCTCCGTATTCAATAACCTTTACCCGTCTGTTGGTTATTAATATGCTCGTAAACAGTATAAATGCAGGATTATCAGATTTCGTATTTGCAACAGGAAAAATAAAAACATATCAAATTGCAACGAATACATTGGTAGTTCTATCTGTGATAGTTGGATATTTCGCTTTAGAGCAGGGCTTACGACCAGAGTATCTATTCTATATATATATACTATTTTCGCTCTTGGTAACGATAGCCCGACCATTCATAATCAAAAGAATATCTACTTTCAAAATTCGCTCTCTAATTATAGAATCATATATACCAGCAATATCTGTAACGGTAATCTGTTGCCCTTTACTGTTTCTTAAAGTTTATCTATCACCATGGGTACTCATTTTTATCAGCTATTTATATATAGCGATTTCTATATATTATATAGCCTTAAAAAGCAATGAAAGAAAATATATAGTAGATAACATAAAGAAAATTTTAAAAAAATACATCTAAACAAGAGGGGGTGCGTCATAAGTCAATGACACACCCCCTTGGGAATTTATAAAACATGGATGATGCTTTACTTGACAGCGATCTTGATTGCATGATTGCCGATTTTTGCGATAACCAATGTTTCTGATACTGCACATGTAGCTGCGCCATCTGCAGCTACTGATGAGCCAACCAGCTTGCCATCGGGAGTATAGAACTTCACCACTTCGCCACTATCAAGACCTGTAATGCTGACGACGCCATCATGAGAAAATGCCATGATACCACGGACCTTTTCCTGGTTGATATTGGTAGGATTCCACGCAAAAATATTCATATAATCTGTACCAAGGGCATTCTTATAATCCTGAAGATATTCCTCAGGGACAAAGATATTGCAATCCTTTTTCAAACCGATTTCATAGTTTTCCTCGTATTCTTTTTTTGTAAAATGAGGAAGTTTGCCGTAAAATTTAACCGTTTTAAGCAAATTACAGCGAACAAAGCATTGATTTCCTATGGATTCCACGGTTGAAGGTAGGGATATGGAACGCAGAGAACGACAATCTCTTAAGCATGTTTCCCCCAACGACGTTATTGTTGACGGAAGGATTACGGTAGTTAAATTAATGCAATATTCGAAGCAAGACCTCCCCAATGAAGTTACTGACGAAGGGATGACAATGCTCCTCAAACTAATGCAATTCTGGAAGCATTCTATCCCCAACAACGTTATTGTTGACGGAAGGGTTACTGATACTAAACCAATGCAAACCGAAAAGCAACCATGCCCCATCGATGTTACGGATGAAGGAACCGTAACGTAAGTCAAATTGGAACAACCAGAAAAGCAATAATCCCCCAAAGACGTGACAGATGAAGGAATCGCAACGGAAGGCAAACTTTTACAGCCGAAAAAACAATCATTACCCAAAGACGTTACAGATGAAGGAATCGTAACTGAAGTCAGCCCGCTGCAATACTGGAAACAGTTCTCCCCCAACGACGTTACAGACGAAGGAATCGTAACAGAAGTCAATCCGTCACAACCTGAGAAGCAATTGTCCCCCAAAGACGTGACTGATGAAGGAATCGTCACTGAAGTCAAATTGTGACAACCTGAAAAGCAATCCTCTTCCAACGACATTAAAAACGGAGGAATAGTAACGGAAGTCAAATCGTGACAACTCCTGAAGCAACCCTTCCCCATTGACGTTACAGACGAAGGAATCGTGACAGAAGTCAAATTGTGACATTCGGCGAAGCAATTGTCCCCCAAAGACGTGACAGATGAAGGAATCGTGACGGAATTCAAAGCATAGCAATGTTCGAAGCATCTATCACCCAATCCAACAACTAGATATGTAATCCCATCTTCAGTGATTGTTTCAGGAATAACAAAATCGACATTATGGGCGTCTTCTAAAGAAACATAACGGAGCGTTGCTGTCTTCGTTTCTGGGTCCTGCGCAAACCGAGCAAAATATCCATCAATAAATCCAGCAAATTGAGCAAATAAATTACTTGTGGTCATAAGCATCATAACCACCAAAAAAACAAAACTCTTAAAAGAGCATCGAGCTGACAGGCTATCGCCTACAAGCTTCTTCTTGAACAAAAAAACTGTTCTTAGGTCTAAGTACTTCATAATCAAATGTTTTTAATCGACGTGGCAAAGATACGATTTTATCATGAAATCTCCAAGTAAAAAAGGTTTTTTTCTGCTTTTCTTCGTTTTTTTGTAACAACTCTTTTACCTTTGCACCTAGAATCAAGCCAGCAAGATATGGTCAAGCAGTGTCAAGGGCAATAGATGGCAACAAAAGACACCATTATTGCCACGCTTAAACAACTAATTTTCAAACAGTTATCTCATAACGTGGCAATAGTGGCATTATAAAAGATGGTTATAAATTGCAACAAGATCTGAAACATTTTTCTTTTTATTATGACGTTGTGCTGCAACCTCTCGCATTTTCTTATTATCAAAGCCAGAAGAAGTTTCAAAAGTAGAACATACAGCGTATGCCAATTCACTGATATCAGAAAATCTATACATCTTTCCCGTATCGTCATTAGGAATCATGTCAGCAACTCCACCTACTCGCGAAGCTACACAAGGAACTCCCAACATTTGAGCTTCACCTAACGCATTAGGACTATTATCGATAGAAGATGGTAATAGGAACAGATTCGCAGAAAGTAATTCCTGCTTCATTTCCCGAGAATTCAAGGGACCAATGAACTCTATATTGTTACGACAATCCAACTTTCGTAATAGCTTTAGAAGATATCTACCATATCCTTCTCTAAAAAGTTTTCTCTTAAAACTCTTCTCACAAACATTAAAACCGGCTACCCGTACCATAACGTCAGGATATTGTTCTTTAATACGAGGCAGCGCCTTAACCAATTGATGTAACCCTTTATATGGCACAGAGGCTTGGCTAACAAATATACTATGCTTTTTACAATCAGAATATCTCCATACAGATTGATCATAGAAATCATCCCTAAGAATCTCATTATTAAAATGATATTCAACATGAGGATTTATCGACCATAAGAGCGTTTTATCCCATGTAGTTCTTCCTATTGCATGTTTTACTTGTAGCAATAACTGTTGTTCATATCGAGCTTTTCGCTGAAAATCATGAGCCATGGAGAATATAGTTCCTCGATACAAATCTCTAGGAGTTATGTTAGACAGAACATCCCATTGACTCATACCAGAATAATAATACTGGCAACATGCCTTCATTATGCCTTGCAAACTAACAACGGTATGATCTACCCCATTAGCATGAACCCAAAGCAAAGACTCCAAATACTCCGTTCCATGGATGTGTACAACATCAGGATTAAAATCAGCCTTGATTTCCTTGCAATTTCTAATAAATACTTCGTCTGTCTCAGATTTGGCAAAAGGCAAAACATAATAAGTGATACGAGGTCCATGAACAACCTGAAGGGAATCAACGAAAGAAGACTCTGCTACTATTGCAAGTTTAATACTTTCATCTTTAGTCAATTCTCCTGCCATACCAACAATCCATCCACCAGTACTCTTCAATTCAGACTCTCCACCTAGCAAGGCATCAGCCTCTGGCGGTAATTTTTGACAAATCCATAATATTCTCATTTCAACAATTCCTTTAATACATTTATCTGGTAATCAATACTCCATTCATTCAATATCAACTTACGAGCATCATTTCTAGTCTTATCTCTGCCAGTTTCGCTCAAACAACACCAGTACTTGATTTTATTCAATAAATCTTCGATGTCATTTTCTCTAAAAAACGAGCCAGTTTTACCTTCTATAATACTTTCAAACTCAGGCATTTGCTTCTCAAAATTATCATTTGAGATTACAGGACAACCATAGCTCAGAGCATGAATAGCAGTAAGTCCAACTTCGGAAGGACATACACAAACAGAAGAATCATACAACAGTTGAGCATTAACATTTTCATCAAAACAAGGACCATAAAACCATACGTTTTTACTTAAACCATACTGTTCAACCATCCGTAATACAGAACCATTATCTTGATCTAAACCAACTATAACAAGATTAAATTCAAAACCTTGCTTCTTCCCCATGAGAAGAGATTCAACAATTTGTTCAACCTTCTTACGTTTTTGTATTCTTCCGATATAGATAACTACGGGATTATCATTACCAAAATGCTCCTTAAAAATAGAAGAAGGCTTTAATGTTGAATAAATTTTAGTCTGCAAGGATGTGTCCAAAGAATTATGAATAGTACGCATTCGTCTGCTATCACATCCTATTTTTTCCATATAAGACCAATTGTAATTATTATACATCAGAAGATAATCAGCATGAGCATAAAACATATTGCATACCAATCTAGTAGATTTTTTAGATAAGGTTTCATGAATACCATGGGTCCATAACAAAACTTTTTTGTTTGTCATTTTTGCCCATAACAAAATCAACCAGTTAGGAATTATACAATTCTCACCAGTGAGTATATAATAATCATATTTGAAATTCAACAACTGTAGGCATCCTTTGTACCATACATAATCCTTGAACTTTGTTTTTACAACCTTTAAGTTTTTCTTGAATCCTTTGAGCTTTTTAACATCAAATTTGCGAATTGTTTCAAAAACAGTATCACCAAAGAAAAAATCACAATCGAAATTTTCCGACATAGCTTTGTATATCGGATAACGATAATGCGGCGGATAATTAAAAAAACAACATATTTTTGCCATACTTCATTAACTTATTTCTTGCAAAATTAAGCAAAAATCATGAAATACACAAACATTACAGCATATTTTTTTTAAATACACCAACATTAACGCAATACTAAACAAAGATTGTTTCAGACATATAATAAAAATGTTTGGAAAAACATGCAATAAAGATTATCTTTATACGTTAACAATAAAAAAGAATATTTATGAAAACAGATATAGCAACGATTATAACTTGCTTTAATCGCAAAAATAAAACGTTAGCATGCCTCAAACATCTATATGAGGCATGTGCACTATATAATGTCCACCACCAAACTTCCGATACTATTGAATTAACAGTATTCTTAACAGACGATGGTTGTACAGATGGTACAGCAGATGCTATAAAAGCAGAATTCTGCGACAAGAATATACATATTATCAAAGGAAACGGCCAATGCTATTGGGCAGGTGGTATGAGACTTGCCTGGAAAGAAGCGCTCAAAGCTTCTACTCCTTGGGAATATTATCTCTTAATCAATGATGACACTATGGTAGTACCTAATGTTTTCGAAGAGTTAATCAGTACTCATAACTATGCACTCGAAACAACAGGAAATGCAGGTATATATAGTGGCATCACATGTGATATAATGGATGACACAAAGATTACCTATGGCGGGGAAAAATTTAAATCCAACACCAAGGGTGACAGTTTTTCTATAAAGCCTTCAGATACCCCCCAAATGGTAGACTTAACGAATGCTAATATTCTTTTAATTCCGAAGAAGGTTGTTGAGAAAATAGGGATTTTCCATGAAGGATATATTCATGGATGTGCTGATTATGATTACAGTCTAACAGCCCAAAGAAATAACATCCCAACGTTCACAACTGCTCACGTATGTGGAAAATGTGAATTTGACCACATGAATGGTAAATCGGAAATAGACAGACTTATATCCATGTCTTTTAACGAAAGAAAAAAATACATCTTGCATCCGACACATTCAGACAAAGATTATCTTCTTTTCATCAAAAGAAACTTACCCAAACGGTATGTTTTCTGTTGGATATTACGAAAGATAAGACTATATATGCCAAGTTTTTACAAGAAAATTTGCATCATGAGAAAATTAGAAGGCTATCAATAATCCACTTAAATAAAGAACACAATATGAAAACAATTATGCTCGTGTTTGGAACACGACCAGAAGCAATAAAAATGGCGCCTTTAGTTAAATGCTTACAAGCAAATACTGACGCCTTCAAAACTTATGTCTGCGTAACCGGCCAGCATCGAGAAATGCTGGATCAAGTTTTAGATATTTTCAACATCATCCCAGATTTTGACTTGAACATCATGAAACAAGGTCAAGATTTATATGATGTAACTTCTAAAGTATTAATTGGCTTACGAGACATTTTAAAACAAGTTCAACCAGACATTGTACTTGTCCATGGCGATACAACAACCTCTACGGCTGCTGCTCTAGCTGCATTCTACCAACAGATCCCAGTAGGACATGTTGAAGCAGGACTACGTACCCATGACATCTATGCACCTTGGCCAGAAGAGCTGAATCGACAAATTACAGGAAGAATTGCATCCTATAACTTTTCACCAACTCCTTTAGCTGAACAGAATTTGATAAGCGAAAAGGTACAGGGTAAAATATATGTTACCGGTAATACCGTTATTGATGCATTACACATGGTTTGCGACAAATTAGACAATAACATGGAATTGGCTAACACACAAAGCCAAAAGTTATTAAATGCAGGCTACGATATATCAAGACTAAGTGATACCAGAAAACTGGTATTAATCACCGGACATAGAAGAGAGAACTTTGGTGAAGGTTTTATCCATATTGCCAAGGCTATTAAAACTCTCAAAGACAAATATCCAAATGTAGACTTTGTTTATCCTATGCACCTCAATCCAAACGTACGTAAGCCAATACATGCAGTTTTTGGGGAAGACTTGAGCAATCTTGGGAACATGTTCTTTATTGAGCCATTACAATATCTTGAGTTTGTTTATCTTATGTCTAAATCACATATTGTTCTTACAGACTCAGGAGGCATACAAGAAGAAGCTCCAGGTTTAGGAAAACCTGTATTAGTTATGCGAGACACGACAGAACGCCCTGAAGCGCTAGAAAGTGGTACCGTACACCTTGTTGGAACTTCATACGAGAAAATCGTAAATGAAGTAAGCCTGTTGCTGGACGATTCAAAAGCGTATATGGCAATGGCTAAGGCAACGAATCCTTATGGCGACGGAAAAGCAAGTTTAAGAATTGTCAAAATACTAAAAGGTGAAGAAACAACAAGATATGAAGCTTAGAATTGCTTTGACCATATAGATATTTTTTACAAAATAGACATCAGAATGAAAAAAACAATAGCACTGATTGATTGTTCTATTCCAATCAACTCACGCAATCAAAAGATAATCAACTCTATTAAGGAAAACTTTCCTAATAGTGATATTCATGTCATTACATGGAATCGTGAAGGGCTCTCTTTAGCTAAAGAGAGCAACCTTCACGTGTATAACCATATAGCAGCTTATGCTGATGCTAAAGCAAAAGTTTTGGGCATGTTTGGATTTAAGAAATTCATCAAAGCAACTTTAAATGAAATACATGCAGACATCATCATAGCATCTCATTGGAGTAATCTTATTCTTGTTGTAGGCACCAAACAAAAAGATCAGACAATAATATATGAAAATCTAGATATTCCAACAGGAGGCTTCCTCGTAAGAAAAATATCTCAAATAGCAGAAAAATGGGCTTTAAGAAAAGTAGATCTCATCATTCATGCATCTAGATTTTTCAAGGCCCTCTATTCTGATAGCATTCCACAAATAGTTCTTGAGAATAAGCCCGCATTTACTACAAATTTCTCCAATGAGAAAATTAAACATCCATTACGGATTTCTTTCATTGGAAGTATTAGATATAAGGAAATTCTTACAAACCTTGTAGAGGCTGTAAAAAATGACAAGAGATATCAATTGTATTTCCATGGAAGTGGTGAAGATCTCAATTATATGAGATCATACTGCAGTAACATTAAAAATGTATTTTTCACTGGCAAATACCTCTATGAGAATGTAACTCAATTATATCATAATTCGGATGTAGTTTGGGCTGCATATCCAAATAAAGACTTTAATGTTGTATACGCTATATCAAATAAGTTTCATGAATCATTATACGTCGGCATTCCATGTATATATTCAGACCAGACGAAACTTGCAGAATTGGTAAAAGAAAAGAATATCGGTTTTGTCGTAAATCCATATGATATCAGCAGTATTAAGAATTTATTCTCTAACATATACGATGGAACAGTGAACATGGAAGAGATAAAAGAAAACATGAAGAAATTTCATGAGAAAGAAACAACATGGGAAACAGATTTCCAAAAATTAAAATCATACTTAGAATGAATTACGAAGTAGCAATAATAATCCCGACACTCAATGAGGAACGATTTATTTCCCGTTGTCTTAATTCCATCATAAACCAATCCTTCGTCTTTGAAAAAATGGATATAATGGTTATTGATGGAGGAAGCACAGATCGTACAGAGAATATTGTAAGAAATTATCAAAAGTACTATAAAAATATACGTTTTCTTCACAACGATAAGAAAATCCAATCAGTAGCATTCAATATTGGCATCAAGAACTCTAATGCACCATACATCATAAGACTAGATGCACATACAGAATATAACACCAACTACATTTCTCTTTGTCTTGAAAAACTACGCCAAGACTCAAAGAGAGGAAATGTAGGAGGCCGATGTAATATATTACCAGCAAACCATTCTATTTGGGCAGAATCAAATGCAATACTCAACCATTCTCGTTTTGGTATTGGTGGGGCTGCATTTAGAGTTAGCAATGAACCACATAATACAGATTCTGTACCATTTGGCGCTTTTCCTAGAAAAATCGTTGAAGAAATAGGAGGTATGCGTGAAGATTTGCCTAGAGGCGAAGATAATGAATACAACTCTCGAATTCGAAAAGCAGGTTATGATATATATTTCGATCCAAATATTTTCTGTACATATTATGCACGTCCGACGCTAAAAGCATCTTGTCAACAGATGTTTGCAAATGGTGAATCTATAGGCTACTTATGCTACATAGACAAAGAAGCTATAGGTATTAGACATCTTATCCCATTAATATTTGTCACTTGCGCTTTTATCACCATTTTAGCATCCTTTTTTTATCACCCATTCAGATATGTACTAGGTGGAGGAGTTATTGTATACTTCCTTGCAGATACAATTGCATCAATCTTAGCAGCAAAAGATAATAAGAGATGTACACTGCCTTTATTCATCCTATTTATCTGTATACACATCTCCTATGGCATTGGAACGTTAAAGGGGTTATTATTTTTTTTAATTAAATACAATAAAAAGTAGGCTTAACACGTTTTATATTTAAATAACATAATAAATTAGAAATTATAGAATATGAAAATTCCATTTTCGCCACCATATATTGATGACAAAGTTATAAATGAAGTTGTTGATTCACTGAAATCCGGCTGGATTACAACAGGACCTAAGGTTAAGGCTTTAGAAGAAGAAATAGGTAGAATTTCTGGGGTAAAGAATGTACTTTGTGTAAATTCATGGACTTCAGGAGCTATTCTTATGCTCAGATGGTTAGGACTAGAACCAGGCGACGAAGTTATTGTACCTGCATACACTTATTCTGCTACAGCTTTGGCTGTACTTTGGGCTGGCGGTAAGCCTATTATGGTTGATTCCCAAGAAGACTTTAACATCTCTGTTAAAGCTATTAAAGAAGCAATAACAGAGAAGACTAAAGCTATTATTCCTGTTGATATTGCCGGTTTCCCATGCGATTATAAATCCATCATGGATTTGGTAAATTCAGATGAGATAAAAGCAAAGTTTCATCCAACTTCAGAAGTACAAGAAAAATTAAAAAGAATTCTTGTACTAAGTGATTCTGCACATTCTATTGGTGCCCATTATGGAGATAAACGTACAGGTTCAGAAACAGACCTGGCTATCTTTTCTCTCCACGCTGTAAAGAATGTCACAACAGCAGAAGGTGGGGCTATTTGTCTCAATTTACCAAAGCCTTTCGACAACGATGAACTCTACAAAGAGTTAAGACTTAGAACTTTGAATTGCCAAACCAAAGATGCATTTACAAAGACCAAAGCGGGAGGTTGGAAATATGACATCATAGGTCAAGGGATGAAAATCAATATGGCTGATGTAAATGCTGCGATAGGTTTAGCACAAATTTGCGAATACGAAAATCTCCTTCGAGAAAGAAAACGCGTATTTAATATATACACCAAAGCGTTTGCTGATTGTGAATGGGCGATAACACCTCCTTCTGTAAGTGGTATTAAAGAAAGTTCGTATCACATTTATGCCCTTCGTATCAAAGGAATAACAGAAGAACAAAGAGATGCTATTATACAGGAAATATCAAAGGATGAAGTTGCAGTAAATGTTCATTTCATACCTATGCCTATGCTAACTCTTTTCAAAGGTTTGGGATATGACATCAAGAATTATCCAAATGCGTATAATAACTATGCGCACGAAATATCTTTGCCTATCTATCCACAACTAAGTGAAGAGAAAGTATTATTTGTAGCCCAAACTGTAATAAAGGCATACAAGAATATAATAGGATAAAACAAGAAAACTTAAACATTAACATAACTGTTATGATAAGATTCTTTGACGTATTATTTTCAGCGATAGGCCTGATACTTTTATCACCGATATTGATAAGTATCGGCCTTCTCATAAAAATAGAGAGCAAAGGAGGTAGTTTCTATACACAAGAGCGAATTGGAAAAAATGGTAATCCATTTAAGCTCTACAAATTTAGATCCATGAGAACTGGCTCTGATAAAAAAGGACTGATAACAATTGGAGAAAAAGATAATCGAATAACCAAAATAGGATTCTATCTCCGTAAATACAAGCTTGATGAACTTCCACAACTTTGGAATGTCTTTATTGGCGATATGAGTTTGGTTGGACCGAGACCTGAAGTTCGAAAATATACAGATCTTTATACAAAAGAACAGAAAGCGGTACTCAATGTTAGACCAGGCATCACCGATTGGGCTTCTATTAAGTATGTTGATGAAAACAAGATTTTGGGTGAGGCAGAAAATCCCGACGAAGCATACGTTAAGATTATTATGCCCAACAAAATTAAACTTAATATGGTATATATACAAAACCAGACACTTGGAGAATACTTCAAGATTATATTTACCACATTTAAAGAAATAGTTAGATAAGATGATAAACTTCAAAAAAATAACAGATTGGTATTTTACAAAAAAGTCACTCCCATATTGGTGCATTTTAATCTTTGATTGTTGTATAGTGTTCACATCTTATATGTTCATTTATCAGCAGTTGAATAGTGGTGCTATGGCATTAAAAATTATTAATCAACTGACTGCACTGTTTAGTATCTTTACTCTGTTTCATGCTATTGCTTTCAAAATATTTCATACATATGATGGCATATTACGCTACTCATCGTTTGTAGACCTACAGCGAATTTTTTATGCTATTGCTTGTGGCGCAACATTATGCACCATTACACTTTCACCACTCACGAAATTAAGTTATTTTGCAGTTATCAATATGCAATACCGTAATATAGTATTAGCTTCTCTAATTTCCATTTTTTTACTATGGACAACTAGAGTTTTAGCTAAGACTGTCTTTGATGTGTCACTAGCTGATTACAACATAAAAAATGCCTTTATATATGGCATACAAGGAGACGGAATTGGGCTTGCTAAACAAGTAAGAAATGATAAGCCTATGAAATTTAATGTAGTTGGTTTTATTTCAGACAGAGAAAATGCGATGCATGGACGATTAATGGGACATAAAGTTTATCCCCTCAATGAAAGCACTATCAAAGTCATGAAAAAAAACAACGTTGAAATCTTATTGGTTTCAGCTGGAGCGATCAGTTTACTTCGCGACAATAAAGATTTTCAGAATGCTCTTCTAGAAGAAGGTATACGCATTTATATGCCAACAACACAAGAATGGAATACCAATCAACAACAATTGAAAGAAGTAAGCATAGAAGATCTTTTGCCACGAGACGAGATTAACATTGATATGGAAAGTGTAGGTATCATGCTACGAGGTAAACGCATCATGATAACCGGCTCTGCAGGTAGTATTGGCAGTGAGATGGTCAAACAAATTGCCAGATTCGAGCCTAATGAACTCATGTTGATAGATAGTGCTGAGACTCCTCAACATGACATTAGGTTATTGATGGCTAAACAATTTCCAAATATCAAAGCAGAGACGATTGTTACCTCAATCAGTAACAAAACAAGAATGGAACATATATTTAAGACTTTTACACCAGATTATGTATTTCATGCTGCTGCTTATAAACATGTACCTATGATGGAAAATAACCCATGCGAAAGTGTCCAAAACAATATTTATGGTACAAAAATTATAGCAGACCTATCAGTAAAATATGGCGTAAGAAAATTTGTAATGGTATCGACGGATAAAGCTGTTAATCCTACCAATGTAATGGGTTGCTCGAAGCGAATTTGTGAGATTTATGTACAAAGTTTAAACAAAGCGATTCTAGAAGGAAAAGTATCAGGCGTTACTCAATTTGTGACAACTCGATTTGGCAATGTACTTGGTTCTAATGGTTCTGTAATTCCGCTTTTTAAAAAGCAGATACGTAAAGGTGGACCTGTAACTGTTACTGATCCTAATATTATTCGTTACTTTATGCTTATACCAGAGGCATGCAAACTAGTACTAGAAGCAGGAACAAAAGGAAAAGGTGGCGAAATTTTTGTATTTGACATGGGTAAACCTGTGAAGATTGCAGACTTGGCACGACGTATGATTAATCTAAGTGGTGCTAAGGGAGTAAAAATAGAATATACAGGACTGCGAGCAGGTGAGAAACTTTATGAAGAAGTACTCAACGTAAAGGAAGAGACATTACCTTCATTCAATGAAAAGATACGCATCGCAAAGGTTCGAGAGTATGACTATAATGATGTCAACGTTCAAATAGACGAATTGATTAATATCAGTAAAAAATATGATGACATGGCTACTGTTGAGAAAATGAAACAAATTGTTCCTGAATATAAAAGTAACAATTCTATTTACGAAAAGCTCGATAAATAAATGGAGAATAAACAAAATAAATACACTTATTATACATCATACGTGGAGCGTTTTATTAAACGCTCCACCGATGTCATATTGGCAAGCATCAGTCTAATATTATTCTCTCCTCTATTTATTCTTATAGCAATGGCTATTAGATGTGAGGATGGAAGGCCTGTTATATACTGCCAGGAACGTATCGGGCTTCAAGGAAAGCCATTCTTTATTTACAAATTCCGTTCAATGAAAATTGATGCAGAAAAGAATGGTCCTGATTTAATTGCAACTAGCGGAGACCCACGACTCACTAAAGTGGGAAAATTTCTCAGAGCACACCATTTGGATGAATTACCTCAACTTTGGAATGTCTTCAAGGGAGATATGGCGTTCATTGGACCACGTCCAGAACGCAAATATTACATTGATCAAATTATAGAAAAAGACCCTCGATATACATACTTGTATCAGATAAGACCGGGAGTCACCTCTTATGCCACCCTATACAATGGATATACTGATACAATAGAGAAAATGTTAAAACGATTGGAACTAGATCTCTACTACATGGAGAATCACTCCTGGTGGTTTGACATGAAAATTCTAGGTAAGACCTTTATCAATATTGTATTTGGAAAAAAGTTCTAGTGTTCAAATGAAGACTAGAACTTTTTAAAATTTAATCTTAAACCTTTTGTACGGAGTATCATCTTGCTACCACTAAGCTTCTCTTTATAAAATGGTTCTACAAGATTATTGATACCGCATCTACGAACCGTATCGTTTATAACTGTCAAAGGAATATCTCCACCGAACTCACCATAATCCTGATGCCAATTATTCTTATATGGCTTCGATAAAATCAAACTATCATCGGTTTGATTGAAACGAAAATAGTATCCAAGCCAAGAACCAAAGGTATCAAAATCGCTCACAGAAATCAGTTTGTGCTGAATTCCCCAAAATACACGTTGATTTCTATAATCACAAACGCCGCCAGTAGCTAACGTATCTACCTGCTCCAGATGCCAATAGCCATCAAGATCGCCGTTTTCACTGGTCTCTATCTCACAAGATGTGAGAGACATCAGTAATAAAACCGGAACTATACATAATATACTTATCTTCATTTTTGAGTTCTATTAAAAATTCCACTTCTAGAAACAGTCAATTGGAAACCTCTATTATGGCCCAACATCTGTTCACTACCAAAATCCATAGCATATCCCATCTTCATCAACCATCCTTTGCAAAAATGGTATTGACCCTCAACAAGAAAACTCACACTATGGTGCTCTTTCGTAAAAGGCTTGTCATAGGTTCCCCACCCTCTTTGATACGTAGCCAAAGCACGATATCCCAATCGTCCGGTTGGCTGTCCGTCTATTCCCAAATGGTAGGCAATAAAACGGTTATTCTCTACTGAAATTGTGCCATCCGTATTATATAGAGGTGAGCGATAAAGAGGATTGCCGATTACCTGTCCCCAATGTTGCCAGCCGTTATAAATACTGTGGTTATAATAATCATCCATACCTGCTACATGGTCAGGAATGTTCATCGTATGATCGTGATTATATGGACCACTCTGATATTTCGTATAAAGGTATTCGAAAACAACATTTCTCAACCATCTTGTATCCTTTAAATTCAACTCTATTCCCCACATCATGTCCTTCAAAGCATAACGGAAAAAACGAGACTTCTCCTTTTTCTTCCAATTAAATTGCTCGCCATAACCGTCATAATCCAGGAGAAACATTTGGCTATGATCTTCAAAGAAATGGTCAAAATAGGCATGAAGCATCCATTTACGGGCATTATAGTTCACTCGCATAACCCAGGAGCCCAACTGATTGCCAGCTATATTTGCGTATTCACCATCTGTAGCATCAGAACCTGCCGGAATAAAAGCATGCCAGAAACCATCAAAACCTCCTTCTGTTGGTATCAGTTCCATAGTTCCATCTTCTCTTGGACGATAGGCTTTGCCAGCAAACTCTGCACCCATCTCAAGTCCAAATTCGACACTGAAAGGAAGTTTCTTGGTTTCATCTCCGAATTTCAAATATCCTGCCTTGCTATGGTAGCGTACTTTATCGGCATATTTTGTTTTACGGGAGGTAAACTCATGCTGCCAATGATCATCAGTCATCAAACCAAATGATATGTGACCTTTAAATTGTAACCAACCATGAAAAGCCAATGAACGATAATCGGGAAGTGCCAAACGTATCTGCGGCACAGGGCGGGCGTTGATTCCCAACGTCTGACTTCCACTAGATAATGACTGATTTTTTAATTCCATAGGAAATTCCTTGGAGCCAATAGTCATTACACCATGCTTCCAGCGAATTTCTGCAAACGCTTGCTGAACAATAAAATTACTGGTATAATTAACTGGTACAACAATATCCAAGCCATACCCAATAGCCCAACGACGAGTCGAATCTGATTCTAAAGAGCGAACCAGACTTCCACGCAAATAACCATTGCAGTCATCTAAGGAACTGACTCCATGCTTATTGGCATTAAGCCATAAAGGAGTTTTTCCCTTGGAGAAAGACCCCTGCATCTCAGTCATCCATTCTATGTTGCTACAAAGATTTATCTTTTTACCCACTTCCTCGCCTTCTTGCTCCGTATTCTGTGCACACACAGCATGTGGAAGAAAGACTAAAACCGTAAGAAAAGGCTTAATATTCTTCATTTTTGATTACTATTTATATGATAACGATTTCTACTCACTTTTATTATATCGTATGGTGATAAACGCTATCTATTTGCTATTATTATATCTTTATGCTATACAGTAGAAGTTATTGGAAAATACAGTATCTGTCATCGAGAAAGATAGTATCGTAAACCGCACAACAGCTGTTGTGCGCTTGCATCACAGCTGATGTACACACGCATAACAAGTGATATGCGTTCGTCATCCAACTGTTGTGCAGTAACTGAAATCAATTTTGAGTCTGATTAAAAAATCGCCTCACCGATTGTTCGGCAAGGCGATTGAAATGAATATTTTCCTATGCAATTACTTGCTCTCTTCCTCAGCCTTCTTGGTCTCAGGTGCATTAGGACCATAGTAACCATAGTAAGCCTGGTAACGGGTGTAACCCCAGTTAGCCTGTGCCTTCTCTGGATCGAGTTCCTTAGCCTTATCAAGAATCTTGATTGCCTCCTGAAAAACTACCTTACGGCCCTGAACAGCCTGGATATCACCAGCCTTGCTGTTGTAGCAAGCACCAAGATATGTCATCACTACAACATTGTCTGGCTTTGCTTCGAGAGCCTGCTTGAGGCACTTGATTGCATTGTCAGCATCATTCTTCTGAATGTACATCATACCCTTGTTGGCAAGAGCTACGAAGTTCTTAGGATCCTTAGCGATAGCTGCATCCAAAAGCTCAGTCTGCTCTTTCTCCATCTTCAAGGCAGAATACATAGAGTTCAAGCCATCGAGCATTACCTCATTAGATGAATCCTTAGCATAGAGATCCTTCAGCTTGTTAACGTAGTTCAAAGAGTCTTCCTTAGTCTTCAAACCATCCTTCATTACATAGAGCTTGAGGTTAAGAGCATCCTTAGCCTCCTTCTCGCTTGTCATGGCAATGTCGCAATACTTCTCGCAACGAGCAGCATCCTTAGCCTGATAAGCATAACGAGCTGCGAAGAGAGCAACCTGACCGATATACTCCTTCTCACCTTCCTTCTGCTTAGCATCAATAGATGCGAAGAGAGGCTCTGCATCAGTATCCAAGAATGCACCCCAATACTTCAAAACATCATCAGCCTTATTGTTCTGAGCTGCAGTCTGACCTGCATTTACAAGCTGCTGGCGAGCACCCCAAACGCGGGAAGCATTGCCATTGAACTTAGGAGACACCTTACCCTTGGCATTAGGAAGCTGATCGTACTTGTAGCACTCGATAGCGTTCATCAAAGCATTGTAAGCGCCCTCGTTCATTACATTCTCATCAACAGGATCATTCTTCTTCATGAGCTGATTGGTCTGCTGAATAGACTGCTGATCGTTAAAATCCTTCATACTAAGGTCTACCAACTTGTTGTAAGCCTTAGCCTTCTCTGCATCATTAGCAAACTGACCCAAGTTCTGCTTTACCAAAGCCTCAGCCTCAGCATAAGTCTTTGCCTTCATGACAGCCTTGAGTGCATCACTGTCACCTGCGAATGCTGATGTGGCACCTAGTACCAACATAGCAGCTACGATTAACTTTTTCATTTTGTTTAAAGTTTAAAAAGTTGAAATTTATAATTTGTTACGCTTCGACAATATGATATGAACGAGTGTTCAGGGGATTACTCCTGAACATTCTCGTCATCTTGATTCTCCAACTGAGCTTCTGCCTCAGCTGCTTCTTCAGCAGTCTTGGCACCAACAGTATCGTTTTCTATTTCCTCGCTCTTCTTTGCCCAAGCTGAACGGCTCTCCTCTTCTACAGAAGCTTCGAGTTCTGAACTCATCACCTTACATACGCTGGCAATGACATCATTCTTCTTAGCCAGATTGATGAGGCGGACTCCCTGAGTAGCACGACCCATGATACGGCAATCGGCAACAGCAAGACGAATCACGATTCCACTCTGATTGATAATCATGAGGTCGTTATCATCGGTTACGTTCTTGATAGCTACCAGACGACCGGTCTTTTCTGTAATGTTAAGAGTCTTCACACCCTTACCGCCACGGTTGGTTACACGGTAATCTACTACGTCAGAACGCTTACCATAACCCTGCTCGCTGACAACCATCACGGTTTCCTTCTCAGGATCATTGACTACAATCATACCAATCAAGGCATCATCGCCCTCATCAAGACGCATACCGCGGACACCGGTAGAAGTACGTCCCATAGTACGGATCTGATTCTCATCAAAACGAACGGCACGACCGTTTCTGTTGGCAAGAATCAACTCGTTATGACCATTTGTCAAACGAACATCTACCACCTCATCACCCTCTACGATGTTGATAGCAATCACACCGTTGGTACGTGGACGTGAATATGCCTCGAGACATGTCTTCTTCACAGTACCGTTCTTGGTAGCAAAGACTACATAGTGATTATTGATAAATTCGGCATCATTCAAGCCTCTCAGGCGGAGGAATGCATTTACCTGATCATCATTCTCGATATTGAGGAGGTTCTGGATAGCACGACCCTTTGAATTGCGGTCGCCCTCAGGAATCTCATAGCACTTGAGCCAGTAGCAACGTCCCTTTTTGGTAAAGAACAGCATGGTCTGGTGCATAGTTGCAGGATAGATATACTCAGTGAAGTCCTTATCACGAGTACGTGCACCCTTAGAACCTACACCTCCACGAGCCTGTTCACGGAACTCTGACAATGGAGTACGCTTGATATAACCAAGGTGACTCACGGTAATAACCACAGGATCATTTGGATAGAAATCCTCTGGATTGAACTCATGATCATCTGGCTTAATCATGGTACGGCGAGCGTCACCATACTTTTCCTTCACCTCATTGAGTTCATCCTTCATTACCTTCTTGCAAAGCTCAGGGTCATTCAAGATCTGATTCAAGTAGTCGATGGTCTTCATCAACTCATTGAACTCGTTATGCAACTGCTCCAGACGCAAGCCTGTCAACTGACTGAGTCGCATATCAACGATTGCCTTACTCTGCAGTTCATCCAGTTCAAAACGCTTCTCCAAGTTGCGCTGAGCATCAGATGGAGTCTTGCTGGCACGAATGATATGTACTACCTCATCAATATTATCACAAGCGATAATCAGACCTTCAAGAATGTGAGCACGCTCCTGTGCCTTCTTCAACTCGAACTGAGTACGACGGATTGTTACATCATGACGATGGTCAACGAAGTACTTCACGCATTCCTTCAAACTCAAGAGACGTGGACGTCCATTGACCAAAGCAATGCAATTCACAGAGAATGAACTCTGAAGAGCTGTCAACTTGAAGAGTTTGTTCAAGAGAACATTGGCATTGGAATCACGCTTTACATCGACAACGATACGCATACCCTGACGACCGGACTCATCGTTCACGTTAGCAATTCCATCAACCTTACCTTCCTTGGCAAGATCAGCAATTGCCATTACGAGCTGCTCCTTGTTAACTCCGTAAGGAATCTCAGTGATTACAATCTTATCATGGCTTTCACCGCTTTCTATTTCGGCAGTTGCACGAACCACGATTCTACCCTTACCTGTCTCGTAGGCATCCTTCACTCCCTGGATACCATAGATAGTAGCACCTGTAGGGAAGTCAGGAGCAGGAATATACTGCATCAAGCCATCAGTATCGATATCAGGATTATCGATATAAGCACAGCAACCATCAATCACCTCGCCCAAGTTATGGGTAGGGATATTTGTAGCCATACCTACAGCAATACCATTACCGCCATTCACAAGGAGATTAGGAATCTTTGTTGGCATGACGGTAGGCTCCTGGAGCGTATCATCAAAGTTGTTCATCATGTCAACGGTCTCCTTATCGAGGTCGTCCATGATGTGTTCACCCATCTTTGAAAGACGGCACTCTGTATAACGCATAGCAGCAGGAGAGTCGCCATCCACAGAACCGAAGTTACCCTGTCCGTCGATGAGAGTATATCGCATATTCCATTCCTGACCCATACGAACCAAGGCACCATATACGGAAGAGTCACCGTGTGGGTGGTACTTACCGAGCACCTCACCTACAACACGCGCACATTTCTTATATGGTTTGTCACTGGTGTTTCCAATTCCCAGCATACCGTAAAGAATACGGCGGTGCACAGGCTTGAAACCATCACGTACATCAGGAAGGGCACGAGCCACAATCACTGACATCGAATAGTCGATGTAGCTAGACTTCATCTCCTCCTCAATGTTGATTTTCATGATTCTATCATGATCCATTGTCTGATTTTCGTCCATTTCTTATATTTATGTTTATGTATTTTTATTACCATGATTTTAATGGAAAATCGCTCAGAAGGGCATTTATTTGCGTTCTAAGCCGTTTTGCCTCTCCAAAAATCTCGACAAAGATACAAAAAAATATCCATACTCAAACGCTTTACAGGCAAAAAAAATGAATCTTTTAGCATTATTTGTCTTTTGAGAAAGAAAAAAAGTTGGCTGGAGGTTTGCAAATACCAAAATTATTTGTAACTTTGCACTACTTTATTAAGAAAGGAATATAGAATATGCAAAATCCATTTGAACATATACAGAAGATTCTAGCGCAGTGTGGTGAGAATGTAGCTCGCCGCCATGGCAATAAGATTACGATAGAACATCTAATCTTGGAATTCGTGCGAAAGAATAAAGAGATAAACTACATATTGGAGACAGGATTCAGGGTCGACATCAACGTTCTTGAAAATTCACTCAATCAAGAAATTGCGAAAGAACCAAATTGCGACTCAGAAGAATCTGAACAGGGAACTCCTTCTTTGGACGCAACAGCTTCCGAGCTGATGCGTAATGCAATTAAGGAGGCTTATATCTGCGACAATTCACCTTATGTAGAGCCTAAGCATGTACTTCTGGCTCTGCTGAAACAGAACAATAATCCTATTTCCAATTTGCTTTCCGGCAATGGAATCACCTACGATAGTCTCAGAGATTATCTGAAAAACCAAAACAGGAATGCGGATGATGAAGCAAAACATCAGGCAGAAAAGATTGCAGAGGCTGAAGATTCAGAAATGGAACATGGAGAGATTACAGAAACAGACATAGAGGATACTTATGCAGAAAGTGAGTTGGCTGTAGATGAAAACAACGAGAATGACGAAGTTGAAACAGAAGAAGATATGGAACAGAAAAGTAAACGTCCGAAAGCTAACCTCCTGGATTCAGACGATGAGCCCCTGGACCTCAACAGCAATCCTGAAGACAATAAGAAAACGGCTAAGAAAGAGGAGAAAAAGACTAAGACAAACACTCCTTTCATAGACAAATATGGTCACGATTTAACTCAGGATGCAGCTAAGGGAATTCTCGACCCTATGGTTGGAAGAGAAAACGAGGTACAGAGAGTGATGGAGATTCTGGGACGCCGCAAGAAGAACAATCCTGTTCTCATTGGTGAACCAGGCGTGGGTAAGAGTGCTATCGTTGAAGGGTTAGCCCAACTCATCAAGAACCACCAGTCTGCCCCACTCCTCTTTGATAAGCGTGTCATCAGTCTTGATCTTACGAGTCTTGTCGCAGGCACTAAATATCGCGGTTCCTTCGAAGAGCGTATCAAGGGAATCGTGAACGAACTGGAGACGCACCCGGAAATAATCCTCTTCATCGATGAGATTCATACGCTCATCGGTGCAGGAGGAGCTGAAGGTGCCATGGACGCAGCCAACATCCTGAAACCGGCTCTGGCTCGTGGAGTAATACAATGCATCGGTGCAACAACCCTGGATGAATATCGCAAGAGTATTGAGAAAGACGGTGCACTGGAAAGACGATTTCAAAAGATAATCATCAATCCGACAACGCCAGAGGAGACACTGCGGATACTTCATAACATCAAGAACACCTATGAGAAATTCCATGAGGTTACCTATAGTGATGAAGCATTGGAAGCATGTGTGAAACTGACTGACAGATATGTTACTGACCGTTTCTTCCCAGACAAGGCCATAGATATTCTTGACGAGGTCGGCTCGCGCGTACATCTTAAGAATGCAAGCATTCCTGATGACATTCTGGAATTGGAGCATAATATAGAAGTATTGATTACAAATAAGCAAAATGCTGTAGCGAATCAAAACTATGAATTGGCCGCTGCTTATCGTGACCAGCAAGCCCAAATGGAGAAGATGCTGACACGTGCCAGAGAAAAATGGCAAAACGGAGAAAGCGACAGTCATCGCACACCAGTAGAAGTAGATGACATTACTGCCGTGGTGAGCAAAATGACTGGTGTTCCGGTACAACGTATGGCTGAGGCTGAGAATAGCAGACTCTTGAAGATGGCAGAAAAATTGAAGAGTAAGGTCATCGCACAAGATAATGCCGTAGACAAGATTGTAAAAGCTATACAGCGCAATCGTATCGGCTTGCGAGATCCAAATCATCCAATAGGAGTATTCATGTTCCTGGGTCCTACAGGTGTTGGAAAGACATATCTGGCAAAAAAACTTGCTGAAGAAGTTTACGGAGATTCCAGTGCACTGATCCGCATAGACATGAGCGAATACGCTGATGAGTTCAACTCATCCAGACTGGTTGGTGCACCTCCGGGATACGTAGGATATAATGAAGGTGGTCAACTTACCGAGAAGGTTAGACGCAAGCCTTACAGCATCGTCTTACTCGATGAGATAGAGAAAGCTAGCGGCAAGATTTTCAACATGCTTCTGCAAGTACTTGACGAAGGTAGACTCACAGATGGCAATGGACGTCTCATCGACTTCCGCAATACCATCATCATTATGACTTCAAATGCCGGAACCCGTCAGCTAAAAGAGTTCGGCAAGGGTGTCGGCTTCAAGTCTGGCAGTATAGGTAATGTTGCCACCATGTCGGATACGGACAAGGAATACGCCCGCAATGTGATACAGAAGAGTCTGAGCAAGCAGTTTGCACCGGAATTTCTGAATCGCCTTGACGAGATTATCACCTTCGACCAGCTCGACATCAATGCCATCAAGCGAATCATCGACCTGGAACTCAGTTCGCTCATCAAGCGCATCAACGATATGGGTTATGGCTTCCAGATAACAGAAAAGGCAAAGCAGCTGGTTGCCGAGAAGGGATATGATGTACAATTTGGTGCTCGTCCATTGAAGCGCGCCATCCAAACCTATATAGAAGATGGAGTCTGCGAGTTGCTGATGCAGGGTAAATTGGAAAAAGGAAGCATCATCAATGTCGGGAAATGCCCTGGTAAGGATGAGTTGACTTTCAAATAAAAAAGGAAGAATCAATAACACTTCATTAAAAACATAAAGCGAAGCCCCTGTGCCTAAAAAAAAGAGCACAGGGGCTTTATTTTTTTAAAGTATCATTCTACAAGCTATTATTAAGCGCCATCAAGGCAAGTACAGCCTCATTGTATTCATTGATAACATCAGCTTGTTTCATTCTCATATCGATTGCCTCGTTCAAGGCATTCACATATTCCACATAATTGATTTCACCATTCTCATATTCCGTGGTACTCAGACGAACTATCTCATTGGCTTTATCAATATTCTCTCCGTTGTAATATTGCAACTTCTTCGTAGCATTCTGCAAACGGTTATACCACAACCGGTAATCACGTTCTTTCTCGCGGCGTTCCTGCTGCATATTCAGCTCTGCCAGCTCCCGGTCTTTCCTTGCAGCCTTCACCTTGGCCTTGGTTGCCCCATAAAAAAGAGGTACACCCACACCAATTTCAAAACCGAAGAAATTACCCTCTGTAAAACGCTGACGGTCGATATGATATGGATCCCAACTGGAAATCAGCAACTGCGAACGCAAAGCCAGAGAAAGCGAAGGCGCATAACCGGTCTTTGCACTTTTTATCTCCTGATCGAGTACCTTCAGGCGGTCCTGCTGATACTGGGCATCAGCCGTCTGCTGGTAATTAAACGAACTACTGATTGATGAATCCAATATGATAAGATGAGACTCTGACGGCAATATAGGCTGGTCTGAATTCAGCAGATTCATCAAAATCATCTGTTGATTCTCTGCCTCCGACTTCACATTTCTCATCTCCACCTGATTCTCATCACGCAGACGCTCTGAGGTAAGTACTTCCAACTGGCGGGTTTCTCCCGCCTTGTATCGTTTACCGGCAATATCACAATAACGATTCAGTATAGAATCAAGACGTTGAAGAATACTCAGACGATAGGTCTGATACAGCATCGCATAATAAGTAGAAGCGATTTCCTGCTTCAACTGTTGCCTGGACACATTCAATCTGCTCTTTTCAGCCTGCGTCTCTGCTTTCAACTGTTTCTTCCTAGCTGCATAGACAGTAGGAAAATCGATGCTCTGAGAGAAGGTAAGTCCATTATCTGTATCACCGCTCGAAGCAGGATTCTGAGAGAAAGCCACCTCGGTTTTATCTACATCCCAAGCTGTACCTTCCATTACCTTGGCACGTTCTATCGTTTTTCTCCCTGCCTGAAGCGAGAGATTCTGCTGTTCAGCCAGATCAAAACACTGCTGCAAAGTCATTTTCTTCCCCGGCAGACTCGCATCAAAAAACTGGGCATGGACTGTTCCTGGCAGCAACAATATCATGACCGAGAATGTTACCTTTCTAAATGTTCCTATATACTTCTTCATGATAAGTTATTTTTTAATAAAAGTCTTGTAGATGGCTGGCAACACAAGCAATGTGAGCAACGTACTTGTTATCAAGCCACCTATCACTACAGTAGCCAACGGGCGCTGCACCTCTGCACCATCGCCCTGCGAAAGTGCCATTGGCAAGAAACCCATAGAAGCAACAAGAGCTGTCATTAAGACAGGGCGCAAACGAACCATACAACTCTCGATGATGCGATGATGAATCACTTCTGAGAGATTGGCAGAAGTGTTATCAGGCGAAGCCTTCTCTTCACGCTGCATCTGATTCATCTGTCCGATGAGTACAATGCCATTGAGAACTGCCACACCAAAAAGAGCAATGAACCCAACACCAGCCGAAATACTAAACGGCATTCCCCTGAACCATAAAGCCCAAACACCACCGATTGCTGCCAAAGGAATGGCAGAGAACACGAAGAGTGACTCTCGAACATTCTTGACCGTAGCATAAAGCAGCAGCAAGATGATGACAAGCGCTATCGGTATTACCACCATCAAACGCTGCGTTGCACTCTGCAGGTTTTCAAACTCGCCACCATAATTATAATAGTAGCCCTCCGGCAGCTTCAACTTTTCATCGAGAATTTCCTGAATATCCTCTACAGTACTCTGCACGTCTCTCCCCTTTACATTGAATCCCACATAGATGCGACGGGCACCATTTTCATGAGACACCTGTGCCGGAGCTGGCTCATAGACGATATCCGTAATCTGAGAAAGAGGAATCTTAGAACCATCAGTCAATGGAATACTCAATTCCTGCAGGGACTCTGCATTACGCTGAGAAGGATCCATACGAAGCACAACATCAAACTTCTTATCACCTTCATAAAGTGCACCAGCTACTGCACCAGCAAAGGTGGTTTCCAAGACCTGATTGATTTCATCTACGCTCACTCCATAAGAAGCCATGCGTTCATGATTGTATTTCACCTGAATCTGAGGCAAACCCGATACTTCCTCTACAAAAATGCCACTCACACCCGGTACACGCTCTATCAACTTCTTTACCTTTCCGGCTTCAGAAGTCAAGACATCAAGGTCTTCACCGAAGATTTTGATAGCCACGTCCTGTTTGATACCCGTCAGCAACTCATTGTTACGCATCTGTATAGGTTGCGAAATCTCAGCTTCCAAACCAGGAATCGCCTTCAAGGTCTCCTCCATCTTCTCCATCAACTCCGGAGTAGTTTCTGCAGACGTCCATTCTGCCTTCGGTTTGAGGGCAATCATGATGTCAGCACGTTCTATAGGCATCGGGTCTGTAGGAATCTCTGCACTACCAATGCGGCTCACCACCTGTTTGACTTCCGGATACTGCGCCTTCAGCAGCTTTTCTGCCTTGGTACAACATTCCACCATCTGAGAGAGCGAAGTACCTTGTGCCATACTCATCTCTACAGCGAAATCACCTTCTTCCAAACTAGGAATAAACTCGCCGCCAAGGAACTTGAAGCCCATGATACTGACACAGAACAATCCGATAGCGGCAGTAATGACATCTTTATTGCGCGCCAACACCCAGTCAAGGACAGGTCGATACCAACCTTGGAGTTTCTCTATCATCTTATCAGAAAATGTCTTTCGGTTATGTACCTTGCGACTCAACAACAGTGAGCTGACCATTGGCACATAGGTAAGCGAAAGAATGAAAGCGCCAAGGATGGCGAAGAAAACAGTCAGCGCCATCGGACGGAACATCTTCCCTTCAATCCCAACCAAGGTCATCAGCGGAATATAAACTATCATGATCATAATTTCACCGAACGCAGCACTCTGTCGGATGCGTGAAGCTGAAAAATGCACCTCTTCATCCATCTGCTTCTGTGTAAGAGCAAATGGAATATTCTGTCCGCCATTCTGACTTTGAGCCAGATAAGCAGCCCTCAGTTCTGGCTGCGAAAAATGCCCCGTATTAATATGTGTTACTACCGCCTCAACCATAATAACGGCAGAATCCACTATCATTCCAAAGTCGATAGCTCCGAGCGACATCAGGTTGCCATCAATACCGAAAGTCTTCATCATACCGAATGCAAAGAGCATACTGAGCGGAATCACACTGGCTACCACCAAACCCGCACGCCAATTACCTAAGAAGATAACCAGCACAAAGATAACAATGAGTCCACCTTCTATCAGGTTTCGGGCAATGGTACCCTCTACTCTATCCACCAGGTTGGTACGGTCAATGAACGGCTCTATCACAACGCCTTCTGGCAGCAATTTCTGAATCTGCTGAATACGCTCCTTCACATTGTGGCTTACTTCCTGAAAGTTTTCGCCTTTCAACATGATGGCGATACCTGCCACAACCTCACCTTCTCCATTGCGGGTTACAGCACCAAATCTCGTCGCATGTCCTAACTGAACCTTAGCTACATCGCTCACCTTAACCGGTGTACCGCCAGCTGTCTTCACCGTGATATTGGCAATATCCTCCAAACTCTTGACGGTTCCGATACCACGGATATAATATTGGTTGGCATTTTCTTCTATATAACTGCCACCGGTATTGGCATTGTTCTTTTCCAGCGCATCAAAAACTTCGCTAACGGTAATATTGTTGGCATTCAGCTGGTCAGTATTCACTGCCACTTCATATTGCTTCACGTAACCGCCCCAACCGCTCACTTCTGCAACACCGGGAGTTCCTGAAAGTTGCTTTCTTACTATCCAGTCCTGCAAAGTTCGCAATTGGGTAAGAGAGTATTTATGCTCATATCCTTCCTTGGCCCTTACCGTATAATGGTAGATTTCACCCAATCCGGTAGCAATGGGTCCCATTTCAGTATCAGTATTCTTTGGCAACTCTTTCTCTACCTGAGTCAGTACTTGGCTCACCTGCGAGCGAGCCCAATAGATATCTGCATGATCATCAAACACCAAGGTGATGACGGAGAGACCGCTACGGGAAATACTTCTACGTTCCTGAAGCCTAGGAATATTGGCGAGCGCCATTTCCACAGGAGTGGTAACATATTGTTCCACTTCTTGCGCTCCAAGAGAAGGGGCTTGGGTTATCACCTGAACCTGATTATCAGTAATATCAGGAGTAGAATCAAATGGAAGATGAACAAGCGACCAGATGCCCCATACCATTAGGGCTATAGAGAGAACTCCAATCACCAGCTTATGGCGAATGGAATAAGTAATCAATTTCTGAAACATAAGCTTTAATCTAAAATCTTTTACTGTCTATTGATAAATAATCAACTAAAGCTTAGTGAGCATGTTCACCATGTTCGCCTGTAAGCGATGCGAGATAGAACGCATTGTCGGTAACTATCTTCTTGCCTGCCTTCAGATGGTCGCAAAGCTTCACTTCTGTAAATCCACCGCCTGTAACGCCAGTGCTAACCTCATGTCGGGAGAAACTATACTCACCCTTCTTTGGTTCTCCATTGAGAGCAAAGACATACTGCTTACCATCGGTAGAAACAATTGCTTCAGAAGGCAAGGCAAGACATCTCTGTGAACCAGTAGCAATCTGTCCACTCACATACATACCATCAAAGAGTTTGATATGATTGATACGACTTGTTTTCAATGAAGAATCATCCATTTTTATATGAACAGCAACAGATTTCGAACCGTCGTTAAAGTATTGGTTCATACCATAAACTGTACCAGACAGCTTGACACCAGGCTGATTGGTCAAAGAGAGAGTTACACGATTACCCACCTTCACCTTGGCCAAATCTTTCTCAAAAACATTCAGATCGCATTCCACTGCCTGAGTATTTCGAATTTTCATCAGTGGAGTCTGCATATCTGCATAACTACCCAGACTTGCCGTCAACTGACTGACAACACCGGAGATAGGTGCACGAAGAGGAAAAGCCGTAGTAAACTTACCTTTGGCAACAGCCGAAGTAGAAATGCCCATCTGAGCGAGCTGTCTGCCAATACCCAAAAGATTGGCATGAGCCACTTGGTAATCTTTCCGGGTCTGCTGTAAGTTGCGCTTCACACCCGCTCCCTGCTTACTGAGCAGAAGTTGGCGCTCCAAATCAGCCTTGGCAAGTTCACACTCCTTGGCAGCAGAGTAATACTCACGCTGAAGACTTACCACATCTGTATTTTCAACAGAAGCAACAATCTGTCCTCTATGAACAAGCTGCCCTTCTTTTACAAAAATAGATTTCACGATACCGCCCATCAAGGAGGCAACATCACCCATCGCCTGTGCACGCAGTACAAGCGATCCTTTTGCTTCTATAGTGGCATCCATCTCGCGCTCCACAGCCTCACCCATCTTCAAATCTACGGTGCTGACCTGCTTGGCTGTCAACGGAATATGATCAAAATCCACTTCTTCATGCTCATTCTCCTCGTGTGCATGAGCCTCTGAGCCGGTCTGTTTCGCCAAGAAAGCGAATCCAGCCCAGGCTATCGCCGTAACGGCGACAATCAAAATTACTCTTTTCATGTTTGTCTTTTCTTCTATTTTATAATTCTACACAACAATTTCACACAACGAATCTTATCAAAAAGCCGTTGGCAAAAGTATACAAAAAATCTTGCAACTCAGTTGCATTCGAATCTTCAAACCGATTTCTGCAACCAAGTGGCAAACTTGTAAAATCATAAAATAGAAGGAGGTCCCCGTCTGCTATAGCCTGCCGCCAGTTCCTCAGCAAGATGAGAAGCAGCCACATGCTGCCATCTCACTGAAATGAGTGAGAGACGAGGGAGGGTTAAAAGGGAAGAACAAGACAAGACCACAAACTGATGGTTCTCATCTACCAGCAGCTTGCGGATATTCTTCACCACCTTGGAATTGACTACAAACTGATGCATTTGACGAACGCTACAGTTCTCACGATCACCTTCGCTCTCCTGATCATGATGCTCAGTATGCTCATCATTGATATTGCCGTCCTGCTCACATTGTTCTTCTACCATACAGATACGCCCTTTGTGGTGATGATGTGTCATCACCGTAGATAGCATGATACTCATGGTGGCTATCCAAAGACAGAATATGTACAGTATTCTTTTCTGCATACTAAATTTTTGCGCAAAATTACAGAAAAAAAGGTTAACCACCAAGAATAACAGATGTTTTTATAGCATTTTTTCTTAAAAAAACAAAAAGACCTATACCCGAATCAAAATTATAGGCGTATTTATAAGTATTAATTCGTAACTTTGCATTCAAAATTAATACAAATATAGAAATGAAAAAAATTTTTGCAGTTTTACAATTACTCCTAGTAGTAATGTTGGCGCAGGCGCAGATGGTGAACCCAGTCAAGTTCTCTACTTCGCTCAAGACCAATGGTACCGCAATAGCGGAAATCGTATTTAATGGTAAAATCCAATCGGGATGGCATGTCTATTCTACAGGATTGGGAGCAGACGGACCTATCTCAGCTACTTTCAATGTCAACAAGATGGATGGTGTAGAGTTGGTTGGCAAACTTCAAGCTCGTGGTAACGAGATTAGTAAGTTTGACCCACTCTTCGAGATGAAGCTACGTTATTTTGAAGGCAGCGTTACCTTCGTTCAGAAAGTGAAGTTTGTCAAGCCAAACTACCATATCGATGCATACGTTGAATACGGTGCGTGCAGCGACCAGAATTGCCTTCCTCCTAGCGAGGCAAGTTTCAAGAAGAGTGGAAAATCTCCAGCAGTAGATGGCAAGGCTGAGACTGACAGTAAGGAAGCTACCAAGGCTAACGGTCCTGAAGTCATTGATGCCGTCAAGGCCAACACCGACTCTTCTTCACTTCAGGGAGTAGCTGAAAAGATGGACAGTACAGCCAATATCGATGCAGCATTCTCTGTAGATAGTGATGACGCAAAGGCCTGGTGGGCTCCAGTAGTAAAAGAGCTTCAGACTTTCGGTGGCAATAACGACATTGCAAACCACTCACTCTTCTATATCTTTATCATTGGCTTTGTAGGCGGACTTCTGGCACTTGTCATGCCATGTATCTGGCCTATCATCCCTATGACTGTAAGCTTCTTCCTCAAACGAGCTAAGAACGATAAGAAAAAGGGTATTCGCGATGCTTGTACATACGGATTGAGCATTGTTGTCATCTATTTGGTTCTCGGTCTTGCCGTTACAGCCATTGCAGGTCCTAGCACCTTGAATGCACTCAGCACCAGTGCTGTGTTCAATATCATCCTCTTCCTGCTCTTGGCAGTTTTCGCCTTCTCATTCTTCGGATGGTTTGAAATCAAATTGCCAGACAGTTGGGGAAATGCCGTAGACAGCAAGGCTTCCAGCACTACAGGTATGATCAGCATTTTCCTGATGGCTTTCACACTCGTGCTCGTAAGTTTCTCTTGTACCGCTCCTATCATCGGATTGCTTTTAGTACAGACTGTTACTTCTGGCGATTGGCTGGCTCCTACCATCGGTATGTTTGGTTTTGCCCTTGCTTTGGCACTTCCATTTACCCTCTTCGCCTTGTTCCCATCATGGTTGAAGTCTGCTCCTAAGTCAGGTTCATGGATGGAAACTGTAAAGATTGTACTGGGCTTTATCGAGTTGGCATTCTCATTGAAGTTCCTTTCTGTTGCAGATTTGGCATACGGCTGGCACATTCTTGACCGTGAGGTATTCCTTTCTCTCTGGATTGTCATCTTCGGGCTCTTGGGTCTCTATCTCATCGGCAAGTTGAAATTCCAGGTTGACGCCATTGGTGGCGACATCCAGAAGCCTATGCCTGTACCATGCATCATGCTCGGTCTCTGCTCTTTGGCTTTCTCTGTATATATGATTCCTGGACTTTGGGGTGCACCTTGCAAGGCTGTCAGCGCTTTCGCTCCACCTATCAATACACAGGATTTCAATCTCAATACCAAGACTGTAGAACCTGCTTACAAGGACTACGAAACCGGTATGGCAGCAGCTAAGGCAGCAGGTAAGCCAGTACTCATAGACTTCACAGGTTTTGGCTGCGTAAACTGCCGTAAAATGGAAGCATCAGTATGGACAGATCCTACTGTAGCAGACATCTTGACAAAGGATTACGTCCTCATCTCTCTTTATGTAGATGACAAGACTCCGTTGCCTCAGCCAATGGAAGTAGAATTCAATGGCGAGAAGCGTACACTCCGCACCATCGGAGACAAGTGGAGCTATCTGCAGGCAAGTAAATTTGGTGCCAATGCCCAGCCTTTCTACGTACCAGTAGACAACGATGGCAAGCCTTTGAATGCAGCATTCAGCTTCAAGGAGGACGTCAGTGCCTATCTCGATTTCCTGCACAAGGGACTTGAGAATTACAGAAAATAATCTGGAATTATAGATTACCAGCAAATAATCTATATATATATATATATATATTGAATTTAATTGATTACAATGATGAACAACAAGGAAGTTCCGGTACTCCTACTCACAGGTTACCTTGGCAGTGGTAAGACCACACTGCTAAACAAAATTTTGGCAAATAAGAAAGGTATCAAATTCGCAGTTATTGTGAATGACATTGGGGAGGTCAACATTGATGCAGCACTCATAGAGAAAGGTGGCGTAGTGGGTCAGAAAGATGACTCGCTCGTTTCATTGCAGAACGGTTGCATCTGCTGCACGCTCAAAATGGACTTGGTTGAACAGTTGAAGGAAATCGTAGACATGAAGCGCTTTGACTATATTGTAATCGAAGCTAGCGGCATCTGCGAGCCAGCTCCTATTGCCCAGACCATCTGCTCTATCCCATCATTGGGACCTCAGTATATCAAGAATGGTATCTTGCGTCTCGACAGCATTGTAACCGTCGTAGATGCTCTCCGTATGAAGGATGAGTTTGCAAACGGTTCTGATTTGATGAAGTCAAATCTTGACGAGGAAGATCTTGCATCGCTTGTTATCCAGCAGATAGAGTTCTGTAATATCATCCTCTTGAACAAGGCTGCAGAGGTAGAGCCTAAAGAGCTGGAACATCTCAAGCAGATTATCCGTGCCATACAGCCTAAGGCAGAGATCTTTGAATGCAACTATGGTGATATTGATCTCGATTTAATCGTGAATACCCATAAGTTTGATTGGGAGACTGTAGCTACATCTGCTGGTTGGATTCAGGAGATAGAGGCTGAAAGAAATGGCGAGGAAGATGAACATGAGGAGCATGAACATCATCACGAACATGAGGAACATGAACATCATCATCACGATGATGAACATGAGCACCATCATCACGATGACCATGACCACGTTCATGACCATTGCCACCACCACGATCACGACCATGACCATGAAGGTGGTGAAGTAGAAGAATACGGAATCGGAACCTTTGTATATTATAGACGTAAGGCATTCGATCTAGCTCTCTTTGATGAATTCGTAGCCAGAAAATGGCCTCGTGACGTAGTACGTGCCAAGGGTATCTGCTATTTTGCTGACGAACCTGACATGTGCTATGTATTCGAACAGGCAGGACAGCAGAAAACTGTAAAGCAGGCAGGACAATGGCTCGCAACGATGCCAGCTGACCAATTAGCTGAGCTTCGCAGAAACAACCCTCAACTGGAGAAGGAATGGGATGACAAGTATGGTGACCGAATGATAAAAATCGTATTTATCGGCCAGCACATCAAAGAGCAGAAGGATGCCATCATCAAGGAGCTCGATAAATGTTTGAGCTTGTAGCAACATGCTAGGGCATCTTGTGAAGACTATAGTTTCAGAATTTGAAGCTATAATAGCCTCAAAATAGAGAAAAAAGGAGAAAAATCGACACATTGGTTTAGTTTTTTCTCCTTTTTCGCTTTTATTTCGTTTTTTTTTGTTAAATTTGCAGCGGATTTAATATAATAAAGGAAAAGATAATATGAAGACTGACTTCAGACCTGCATACAAAAAAGATTTTGAAGCTTGCTGGAATGTCATAGATCAGGCAAGAAAACTCATGATTGCTTCTGGAAGACACCAGTGGACTAACGATTATCCGTCTGTTAAAGACATTCAAAACGACATAGACAATGGTAATGCTTTTGTCATCACGGTTGATGATCAAGTAGCAGTCTATGGTGCCGTCATGCTGAACGGAGAACCACAATATGACTTTCTTAAAGGAGAATGGCTAACGAAAGGAGATTACTATGTAATTCATCGTTTCGCTACTTTGCCGATGTTCCAGAGAGAAGGATTGGCTCGAATCTTTATCGATAAGGTTAACAGCCTTTGCGAAGTAGAAAAAGTACCAAGTATCAAGGTTGATACCAATCACGACAACTTACCTATGATAAATCTTCTCTCTTCAATGGGATTCTGCATCTGCGGACAAGTAAACTACGGAACGAGAGGTATGAGATTTGCATTTGAAAAAACGACTATGGAAATTGAAAAATAATGAACGATAAAATATCACTTATGAGAAGCTTGGTTGAACGACTCAATCAAGCTTCTCTTGCTTATTATAATGGTGAAGGCGAACGGATGACCGACTACGAGTGGGACGCCATGTTCGACCAACTGAAAAAACTGGAAGAGGAAACTGGTGAAATACTACCCAACTCCCCTACCAATAAAGTTTCTGAAGACCAGATTGCCGGTCAGAAAGAAGAGCATGAATTTGCAGCACTATCCCTTGCAAAGACAAAAAAGGTGAGCGATCTCGTCAAGTGGGCTGAAGACCGCCCGATATGGATTTCCTGGAAGCTGGACGGTCTGACTTTGGTGGTAACTTACGATAACGGTAGTCTCAGCAAGGTGGTAACACGTGGTAATGGACATATCGGCACCAACATCACCCACCTGGCTCCAGCTATCAGTGGTATTCCAGCAACAATCAAGGAGAAGGGTCATCTTGTTGTACGTGGTGAGGCTGTCATCTCCTATGCCGATTTCGAACAGTTCATCATTGAGAGTGAAGGCGACTATGCCAATCCTAGAAACCTGGCATCAGGCTCCCTCTCACTGAAAGATGTAGAAGTGGTTAAGCAGCGCCATATACAATGGATTCCATTTACACTGGTATATACCGAACATGAAATCACATCGTGGGGAAAACGTATGCAGTTACTGGAAGACCTGGGACTACATCCTGTGGAACGACAGTTGATAGAGCATCCTACGGAAGACCACATCCAACAGGAAATTGATGTCTTTACCAAAAAGGTAACCAACAAGAAAAATCCATTTCCTGTCGATGGTCTGGTTATCTGCTACGATGATACCGTGTATAGTGCCACAGGTTCTGTTACGGGCCATCATGCAACCAGAGCTGGCTTTGCCTTTAAATGGCAAGACGAACATGCAGATACAGAATTAGACCATATCGAATGGTCGTGTGCTGCAAATACCATCACGCCTGTTGCCGTTTTCAAGCCAGTAGAGTTGGAAGGAACCACTGTGCAACGTGCCTCTCTCTGCAATGTAAGCGAATGTGAGCGCTTGGGTATCGGTGGTAAGGGAACGAAATTGCAGGTGATTAAAGCAAATAAGATTATTCCTAAAGTGATTCATGTCACTGAAGCTATAGGAACTTTCGAAATACCTGAGTTCTGTCCGGTTTGCCATGCTGAAGCCAAAGTACAGGAAAGCGAGAGCGGTACAAAAACCCTACATTGTACAAACCCACATTGTGCAGCAAAGCAACTGAAGAAATTTACCAGATTCGTCAGCAAAGAAGGTCTCAATATCGAAGGTATTTCTGAGCAGACTATCTGGAAATTCGTAAACGAAGGACTAATAAGCGAATATGCTGATTTCTATAAACTCAGAGAACCAGAAAAAGTCTTTAAAATTTCTAACTTTGAAGGCTTTGGCAAGAAAAGCGTCAGCAATTTACTGAACAGTGTAGAAAAAAGCCGTCATACCGATGGGCGTCATCTTCTCTATGCGCTCAACATTCCCCTTTGCGGTGGCGATGTTGCCAAGAAATTGATAGAGCGTTACCCGTTAGAGGAATTGATAGATATAGCCCAAAACAGCACCAGCTTGTTTGGTGATGACTTTGCTGACATTGATGGCATTGGACCGGAAAAAAGTGCTAAGTTCATCAACTGGTTCCATGATGCAGACAATAGAGCTCATGTAGCGCACCTCCTTCCACATCTCGTCATCGAGAAGCAGGAGCCTATAGAAAAAGGTACGAAGTGTGATGGTTTGACATTCGTAGTTACGGGAGATGTACATCATTATAAAAATCGCAATGAACTGAAAGCGTACATCGAGAGCCAAGGTGGTAAAGTGACTGGCAGTGTGAGCAAGAGCACCCATTATCTCATCAACAATGATGCAGAATCACAAAGTTCAAAGAATAAGAAAGCGCATGAATTGAATATTCCTATCATAACCGAAGAGCAATTCATTGCACAATTTGGAGAAGAACAAGAAAAGAGCATCTCGTGAAAACGGGTATTCCCTTATTGTTATCAAGACGCCCTGTAAGGACAAAAGCATGAAAATGAAAGCCTTTGCCTTTACAGGGCGTATTATTTCTTCGGATAGTGAATCATACAACTTTCACTCATCCCCCTTCAGCTGGTATAAACACAAATGTTATTTTGCCTTCTTCTTTTTCAATTCCAACTTTGGAATCTTGACCTTCTGTCCACTCTTAATAGTAGAGGTACCATTAAGAGCCTCAATATAACATTCCATACCAGGACCTAAATATCGCTTGCTGAGTGTAGCCATTGTCTGATGCTCGCCAACAGTTACTACCTGGTCTACACCTACGATACGATAGGCACCAGTACGAACCCTTGGGTCACTGTCATATTTATCTGACACAACCTTTGCATGTTCAGCTGCCTTATCCTGCTTTTTATCTGTTGCAGACTTCTTTTTAAGTTCTGCAGACTTTTCATCAGTTTTCAAGTTCTTTACAGACATTTCTTTATCTACAGCAGCCGATTTTAATGAATCGGCTCTTTCTGCAGCCTTAATGGCATCATTTGCCTTTGCCATACGCAAACTGTCCTGTCTTGCTTTATCCTGTAGAAGTTGCTCTTGACTCTTCACATTAGCAGGCTTCGCTACGACATTCTTATCCGTCTTATATTGCGCCAATTGCAATTCAAGATGATCACGTTGAGCTGCCATCTGCCCGTAATTGAAGGCAAACCATCCCAAGCCTCCTATTAATAATAATAAGGTGAAGCTTGCAATAATCACCACATATTTTGGAATGATGAAATGACGACGACGTATCTCAACTTCATCATCTGCCTCAATTTCAGCATCAGTCTCAGCCTCAATTTCTACATCGGCCCCAATTTCAGCATCAGTCTCAGCCTCAATTTCTGCATTAGAATTTTCCTCCCTGCTATCTGCCTGAATATCATCTGATACAGATGAAGGAATCTCCTCCGTTGGCACTTCCTGAGAAACAGTTGTCTGCGGTTCAATCGTCGAGTCTTCACCAACCACCACCACACTACCATCTTCAGATGGATTTTCAGGAACATCCAGAAAATCTATAACTCCACTAGTAGTAGGTTCTGAAGAGGAAACAGCTTCTGCCTGTGTAGTTTCTTCTGAAACAACGTCCGGTAAAGGAGTTTCCGTAGGTTCAACAACCTCTATTATAGGCTTAGGTTTCTCAAGAGATTCCTCTTGCTCCTCATCCTCTAAACTATCCTCATATTTCTTATCTATTGACTCGAAATCAACACCGTCGTTCACAATCACAGTCTCAAACTGAGCAAAAGGCCTATTGACAATTTCCTTGAGAATATTATCAGGAGTAAAGGAAATCTTATCACGTCCCTCTATAACGATACGCTCACCCGTATTCACATCTACACTCTCACGTTCCTTCACGGAAGTAACCTTGAAAGTACCTAGCCAGCGCATCTTGACTATCTTATCAGCAGCAAGCCCCTGATGACAGACATCAAACATTTTACGAATAAAAAGTTCTGCCTCAATTTGGCTCAGCCCACTCTTCTCGGCCAATTTATCAGCCAATCCATTCAGACTATTCTTACTCATACAGCATCCCCTCCATTTTTAAGTTTCTCCTTGACAGCAGCTACCGGACGAAATCCTAATACGAGCTTCGGTGGCACCAACTGGCGCTTTTTGGTAGTAGGATTAACCACCACACGTTCCATACGCTTCTTTACCTCAAACGTACCAAAATTGGGGATAGCGACAACCTCGCCATCCTCAAACTCAGTTATCATAGCATCGATAACCTTACGTACCAACTTCTGAGTGTCATCTTGTGAATAACCAGTTTGCTGAGCCAACTCAGCGACAAATTCCTTATTATTCATAAGCCATTTATTATTTCACCACTTCACCATAGAGATCAAACTCTTCGCTTGCAGTAATCTTAACATTATAGAAACAACCCACACGCAGGCGCTTCTCCGTAGCACGAATCAATACTTCAGGATCTACTTCCGGCGAACAGAATTCTGTACGACCTATATAATAATCACCTTCCTTACGGTCGATGATAACCTTTAAGACCTTGCCTACCTTTTCTGCCTCTATATCAGCACTGATGTCCTGCTGAAGAATCATCAGTTCATCAAGCCGGCGCTGCTTCACATCTGCAGGCACATCATCCTCATAGTGAGTAGCACTATAGGTTCCCTCTTCTTCAGAATAAGCAAAGGCTCCCATACGCTCAAAACGCTGCTCACGTACAAAATCCATCAATTCGTCAAAGTCTTCCTTAGTCTCACCAGGGAAACCAACCATCAGTGTAGTACGGATATGAATTCCTGGCACACGCTCACGGATAGCCTTCAAGAGATCTATTGTCTCCTGCTTGGACACATGACGGTGCATACGGGAAAGCATGTGATCACTGATATGCTGCAACGCTATATCAAGATACTTGCAGACATTTGGTTTCTCGCGCATCACATCGAGCAGATCCATAGGGAACTGATTAGGATAAGCATAATGCAATCTAATCCATTTCACGCCTGGAATATCAGCCATTTCGCTGATAAGCTCTGTGATATGATGCTTGCCATCAAGGTCAACACCATAATAGGTTAATTCCTGAGCAATAATCTGAAATTCCTTAACTCCTTCTGCCACTAACTCCCTAACCTCATTCAAAATCTCCTCCTTAGGGCGAGAAACATGTTTTCCTGTAATGATTGGGATGGCACAATAGGCACAATGACGGTTACAGCCCTCTGCTATCTTGACATAAGCATAATGACGAGGAGTAGTAAGATGACGGTGTCCATCGCAGGAAGGAACGTCAGCCTTACCTAATTCGTGAAGTAACTGCTTATAATTGAATTTGCCGTAAAACTTATCAACCTCAGGCATTTCAGCTTCCAATTCCTTCTGATAACGCTGTGAAAGACAACCCATTACATAAAGTTTCTTCAGTTTTCCTTCTTCCTTAGCCTGGATAAACTCCAGAATGGTATCAATACTCTCTTGCTTGGCATCTTCTATAAAACCGCAGGTATTGATAACGGCTATTTCCCCCTGAGGACGCTTTGGGTCATGAGTACAATGATAACCGTTGGCCTCAAACTGCTTCATGAGCAATTCGCTGTCAACCAGGTTCTTCGAACAACCCAAAGTTATAATATCTATCTGATTTTTCTTCATCTATTTTTTCACTACTATTTCTTAAAAAGAGAGTCAACGAACTCACGCTTATTGAAAAGCTGGAGATCTTCCATACCCTCACCAAGTCCAATGTACTTAACAGGTACCTTCAACTGATCAGAGATACCGATAACAACACCACCCTTTGCTGTACCATCCAGCTTGGTGATGGCAAGCGAAGTGATATTGGTAACAGCCGAAAATTGCTTAGCCTGTTCAAAGGCATTCTGACCAGTACTACCATCAAGAACCAGCATTACCTCATCAGGTGCATCAGGAAGCACCTTCTTCATCACTTCCTTAATCTTCTTCAACTCGTTCATCAGGTTCACCTTATTATGAAGACGACCGGCTGTATCAATCAGAACTACGTCAGCACCGTTAGCCTTAGCACTCTGCAGAGCATCAAAAGCCACACTGGCAGGGTCACTGCCCATCTGCTGTTTTACAACAGGCACCCCGACACGTTCGCCCCATATACAGATTTGCTCTACAGCAGCTGCGCGGAATGTATCGGCAGCACCGAGATAAACCTTCTTGCCAGCCTTCTTAAACTGGTAAGCCAATTTGCCAATGGTGGTAGTCTTACCTACACCATTCACGCCAACCACGAGAATAACGTATGGTTTATGGTCGCTAGGCAAATCCCAATCATCATTATCATCAGAATGATTCTCAGACAAGAGATTGGCGATTTCTTCACGCAAGATCTGATTGAGCTCTGAAGTTGAAACATATTTATCACGTGCTACACGCTCTTCGATGCGACGAATGATTTTCACGGTAGTCTCTACACCTACATCAGAAGTGATGAGAACTTCCTCCAAATCATCAAGCACATCGTCATCTACGGTCGACTTACCAGCCACCGCACGAGCTAATTTTCCGAAAACACTCTCTTTGGTTTTTTCCAAACCCTTATCGAGAGTTTCTTTTTTCTTATTACTGAAAAATCCGAATAATCCCATTATTTATTTTTTATAGCTATAATTTTCTGCAAAGATACGAAAAAAAATGTATACATCTGCCATTTGAGGCGAAACTTTTCAATTAATTTTTATTTATATTGAAACCTTTAGCCAGTCCTCCCTCACTCGTTTCCTTATAAAGAGAAGGCAAATCATGTCCTGTCTGGCGCATCACCTCCACCACTCTATCAAATGAAACACTATGATGACCATCAGAGAAGGAAGCATAGAGATCTGCATCCAAAGCACGGGCTGCCGCAAAGGCATTACGCTCAATACAAGGAATCTGAACCAAGCCACAAACAGGATCGCAGGTCATTCCCAAGTGATGTTCCAAACCCATCTCGGCAGCATATTCTACCTGTGCAGGACTTCCACCAAAGAGCTGACAGGCTGCAGCCGAAGCCATTGCACAAGCCACACCTACTTCACCCTGGCAACCAACATCTGCACCACTGATAGAAGCATTATGCTTCACGATATTACCCACCAATCCGGCAGTAGCCAAAGCACGAAGGATGCGCTGTTCACTCATATCATGAGCCGTGTGCATATGATAAAGCACAGCAGGCAACACACCACAAGCACCGCAAGTTGGAGCTGTCACGATGGTACCACCAGAAGCGTTTTCTTCACTTACAGCCAAAGCATAGGAATAAACCAATCCTCTGCTCTGCAAAGAGGCACGATAGCCCCTTGCCTTGATAAAATAAGTAGCAGCCTTGCGCTGAAGCTTGAGAGGACCAGGCAATACGCCTTCATGATCCAATCCATTACGGATGGACTGTTTCATTGTTTGCCAGACAGTACCGAGGAAATCCCAAATATCACTACCCTCACACTTTTCTACATACTCCCAGAATGATCGGCCGTTATCATAACACCATTGCTGAATCTCGTGCATGGTATTCAAATCATATATATCTTTAGCCCCCAACTCATCATGGCCATCTGTGCCATCAGAAAGAGCACCACCACCAATACTGTAAACCGTCCACTCTTCAATAATATCACCATTCAAATCTTTACCCACAAACTTCATCCCGTTTGGGTGGAAAGGCAGGAAGGTCTGTGGCTCCCAAATGATGTGAACTAACTTATGCGGCCTGAAGACCTCCTCAATAGCAACATCAGTCATGTGCCCCTTACCAGTAGCCGCAAGACTTCCATAGAGGGTAACTTCGTAAGTAGAGGCATTTGCACAACGTTCCATAAACAGCTTTGCTGCACGCTGAGGTCCCATGGTATGACTACTGGATGGTCCCTTACCAATTCTGTACAATTCCTTTAAAGATTTCATCGTAATAATGTTTTTTTCAGTTATTTATAGATTTTATTTCACTTGAATAGCCTTGAGGATTACTACATCCTCTAAAGGTCGGTCATTATTTTCTTTGTTAGTGGCTACATTCTGAATTTTGTCTACCACTTCCAAACCTTCCAGCACCTCTCCAAAGACGGTATAGCCGTTATCGAGATGTGGCACTCCTCCATGCTTCATATATCCTTGCTGAATCTGCTCAGAAGGAATGGCATAGTTCTTACCCTCGTTCTTCATTTTGTTGACGGTATACTCCATTTGGCGTGGAGAGAAATTGCGACCCCAAGTGATATAAAAATCAGTAGAAGCCGAGGCCTTGGTTGGGTTTTCATCATCTCCTTCACGGGCAGCACAAAGCTGACCGCGTTTGTGATAGTATTTAGGATAAATGATTTCAGCAGGCACGGTATAATCAACATCAAACTTTTCAACCTTTCCTGGAGTCACCTTTCGGGTAGAATAGTCACCTCCCTGTATCATAAAGTTCTTGATAACTCGCTGGAAGATGCAGCCATTGTAAAATCCTGAATTCACAAGTTTCAGAAAGTTATCTCTATGCTTCGGTGTATCATTATATAACGCCACAAGAATATTGCCCATATTGGTTTCGATCATCACCTGATGACAGGTTGGATCATGAGGAGTTTCCCAAGGCAAGAGTTGCATGGTACTATCCAGAGCTGCCTTGTCCATCAAATTTCCTTTTGAACCCATATTTGCATTTTGAGCATGAACGGCTGTTGCAGTCATCATGAACAAAATAGTGAATAAAGAGAATACTTTTTTCATTTTTTCTTCAATTTTTACCCTTATTTATGTTATCGAGTGCAAAGATAACGATTTTATTCTAAAAAGATGAGTGTTTCTCAAACTTTCTTTATAACTTTGCGTCTGAAATACAACTTTACGTCTTATTTCTTGCTTTTCAGTAGAATTACATGACGGTCATGGCATTCTGAATCTGGGATTTCAGGAATCTGAGTAAAGAATTTATAAAAAACAATATACAATGAATAAGAAAAGACTATATATCCTCTTCATGTCGGCCTGTCTGATGATGACCCATGCATACGCCCAACAAATCAGTTTCGGGCCTTTGCATAGTCTTGACAGTCCTCGTGAAGATTGGATTTTGCCAGGCGATACCATTCTACAGGATGGCAAAAAGATGATTTATAGCGGAAAGCCTATGCAGAACTCCTATGTTCCGTTACGACATATCAATGAATCCGCATCTAATGGACTTGCTCCGACGGCAGTATACAGTTCTGCACAAGATAGCCTTCAGACAAGTCTTTGCCTTTCCAATCCTACCCCAACCGATTACGGATATGGATGGGGAAATTACGGTTGGGGACTTCATAAAGGACTCAATATGTCGGTTGATCTTTCTGCCTTTGCCACCTTCGGCAAACATGCGCCTCATCGTGGCGGGTTTACCCAGACGATAGATGCCACCTATCTTACACCACTCAGTAAGGACGAAAAGTTATGGATGGCATTAGGTGTTTATCTTACAAATATCAATTATGGTGGCGACAGTTATCATGACGGTGGTCTCTATGGCATTCTAGGATATAAAATCAACAAGAATTGGGAGGCTTACGTATATGGTCAGCTGAGCGTTGCCAATAATTACAACTCAATCTATGGCAGATATGCCGGTTACGGTCCATACGGATATGGTGCGTACGGTTACGGTCCTTATGGCTTTGGTATGCATCCAGGTTATTGGAGCCACGGCATTATGCCAGGAGGTTATGGAATGGGAGTACCGGGAGCCAACGTGTTAGGCGGTGGCATCAGATACACCAATGACAAGAAAACATTCTCCATCGGTCTGAATGTAGAAGGTATCTGGAATGACAATAAAACTCCTTCTTATTTCAAGAAATACGATTATCCTACGCCAAATAATACAGCAAAATAAAAAAAGCGCCCTGAAAAAGCAAGAGCATTTTACATCAATGCTTCTGCCTTTTCAGGGCGCTTTACCATGCTATATGAATCCCCTTTCTTCAAAGGATTATTCAGCAAGAATCTGAACGATGCGTTCTGCAGATCTTCCATCCCATCTGTCAGGAATACCAGCCTTTTTCCATTCACCATTCAATATTTTTTCCATCGCATTCTGCAGTTTTTCAGGGTCCTCTGCCACCAGTTCATTGGTACCTACAGTCACAGTCTCCATGTGCTCGGTATAACTGTTGAGCGTAACACAAGGCACGCCATTGAAGGTTGCCTCTTCAGCCACATTACCGGAATCTGTAATGACGCCCATCGCATGAGCGGTAAGATATAAGAACTCGAGATAACCCTGTGGTTGTACCACCATAATGCCCGACTGATGATCGGCAACATCCTGATAAGCCTTGAATGCCAGAACGAAGCCCAATGCCTTACCACGCAATGGAGCCACGACCTTGATGCCTGCCTTTCGAGCCACGGAATCAATAACTGTGATAAGACTCTTCATCTCATCAATGTTATTGACTATCGCCTTGCGGTTCAAGGTCAGCACCATATACTTGCCTTCTTCCAGATGCATCTCATCCATCACCGCAGGACGCTGCATGCGCTGCTGTAGGAATCGGATATTATCGATAAGCACATTACCTACCATATACACCTTGGAAAGCTCAGCTCCCTCTTTATTGGCAATACTGTTATTGGAAATACCTGCGGTAAAGAGAATGTCAGAAAGCCCGTCAATCACAAGACGATTGATTTCCTTTGGCATCGTAATATCAAAACTGCGGGTTCCTGCTGCAATATGAGCCAACTGCACGCCCTGCTTCTTGGTTACGATAGCAACAGCCATGGTAGAAGCCAGGTCATCAACAACGATAACGACATCCGTAGGATGATCCTGAAGATAACGCTCGAATTGCGCCATTACCATACCCGTCAGTTCATTCATATTCTCGCAATCCACCTCAAGGAAAACGTCAGGACTCTGAATATCCAAGTCAGAAAAGAGTGAAGATTCCAGTGTTGGATCGTCCTTTCTTCCTGTATAAACCAATTGATATTCTACATCAACGCCCGACTTCTGGGCATTGCGAATGGCTCTGATAACTGGTGCTACCTTAATAAAATTAGGTCTGGCACCAGCTACAATACATATATTCTTACTCATTTTTTATAATAAAGTACCGTTTATTAAAAATCAACCTTTAAACAAATCTTTGATACCACCAATAGATCCCATCAGATTAGTAGCCTCATAAGGCAGGTAAACCACCTTATTATCCTTACCCTGAGCCACTTCCTGCATCATGGCAATATACTTCTGGGCAAGGAGATAGTTGGCAGGATTTGTACTCTGTCCCACAGCTTCTGTAATCTTCTGAATGGCAATAGCCTCTGCCTCTGCCTTGCGGATACGGGCTGTTGCCTCACCTTCAGCTCTGAGGATAGCCTGCTGTTTGGCTGCCTCTGCCTTGTTGACGATGGCAGCCTTCTCACCCTCAGAAAGCAGACGCTGCTTCTCTTTCTCACCTTCAGAGGTAAGGATGGTAGCACGTTTGTTACGTTCTGCCTGCATCTGCTTCTCCATTGCCTGCAACACACTTTCCGGTGGAGTAATATCCTGCAACTCTACACGGTTCACCTTGATACCCCACTTATTAGTAGCATCATCCAATACCGCACGAAGTTTAGTATTGATGGTATCACGAGAGGTCAGGGTCTGGTCCAATTCCATCTCACCTATGATATTACGAAGAGTAGTCTGAGTCAACTTCTCGATAGCATTTGGCAAATTGTTGATTTCATATACACTCTTGAAAGGGTCTACAATCTGGAAATACAGCAAGGCATTAATCTGCATCTGGATATTATCCTTGGTAATCACATTCTGTCGGTCGAAATCATATACCTGTTCACGGAGATCAATGCTGTTGGTATAAGTATATCTTCCATTTCTCATAGCCACGATGTCCTTGGCATGATCGATAAAAGGAATGATGATATTGATACCTGGCTTCAAGGTGGCGTAATAACGTCCCAGACGCTCAATGATTTTCGTTTCACTCTGAGGAATGATAACGATGGTTTTCTTAACCACGACAAGTGCGAGCAATACGAGAGCCGCAAGTACATAAATTCCTATGCTCATGATGTTTATGATATTAAGTGAATAATGATTATTTCTACCTTTATAATTAATTCTTCCCAGGAAACAAGAATTAAACTTTTTCTACTTTCAGAATGATAGACTCATGTCCCAGCACCCTTACTCGCTGACCCACCTGCAAGTCTTCAGTACTATCAGGAGCCTGTGCCTTCCAGTCATCGCCATCAAGTTTCACGCGTCCGAAACCGCCAGCCACGATGGTCTCACTCACTTCACCAATCTGTCCTGCCAAAGCATCATAATTGCTCTTTCTGTTATCTGCCCCATGTCTTATTGCCTTTACAAGATGTGGTCTAATCAAGAGAATGCTCAATACCGAGCAAACGGCCCATACCACTACTTGAACCCAGAAGGGAGCATCCATCACAGCCACAGGAATACTGATCAAAGCACCGATGGCAAAGCACGTAACATAGAAGTCACCCGAAGACAACTCCAGGATAAGGCAGATGAACATGATAACTGTCCAGAACAGCCAAAGATTTTGTGAGATATAATCCATCATAGTTGTTAATATTTAGTGAATACTACTTTCTTCTTTTAGTTGTTTTCTTGGTTGACACCTTCGTAGTCTTCACTGTCTTGGAGGTAGAAGTAGCCGGCTTGTAATACTTCAAAGCCTCTGGCATTTCCTTCTGAAGAGCAGCAATACGCTTGGCGTCCGAAGGATGATCACTGAAGATATCACTCTGGTTGGCGCTCTTACCTTGCGACATGCGCTGCCAGAATGGAATTGCCTGCCGAGGGTCGTAACCTGCCATGGCAGCAAAGATAAGTCCCATGTAATCAGCCTCAGTCTCGTTGTCACGGGAATATTTCAAGTTGCGGAAAGAGAAATACTGTCCGGCTACGGCACTAGCCACATCGCCAACGCCATTACCTACAGCCTGATTCAACACACTACCCACAATGGCAGTACCTACCTGCTGGTTCTGCTGCTTACTCAACTGCTCGGCACTATGCTTAGCCACGGCATGAGCAATTTCATGACCTAACACAATAGCCAGACAAGTCTCATTCTGAGTATAAGGTAACAAACCTTCGAAAACAACGATCTTGCCGCCAGGCATACAAAATGCATTGACGTTTTTATCTTGTACGAGATTAAACTCCCATGCATAATTCTTCACATCATTGGCAAAGCCATTATTCTTCAGGTAAGTTTCTACAGCATTAGCCAACTTTTTACCAACACGCTGCACCATGGCAGTATTGGCAGCGTTTGTCGACTTTTTAGCCGATGCCATATATTTGGTGTATTCCTGATTAGACAAGCTCAAGACCTGCTCATCGGATACCGAGATGCGATGAGTTCTACCAGTAAGAGGCACCTGCTGAGTGGTACCACAAGATGACAGCGCAAGAATTGTGACTGCTGTCAAAGCCATCATTTTAATACTTTTCATTTTTACCTATAACATTTTAAAATATTTACACTGCAAATTTAATATATCTTGCTGAAACCACCAAATAATTCAACAAAAAACTAAACAAAAATTCTCATTTATTTCAATAAGGTATGACCTTTTATCCTTCTACCGTTAATATTACCTAAAAATCAACCACCTTTCTTGCTCCTTTCCAAGAATATCATTACTTTTGCGAACGATTATCACGGGGTGCTGAAAATTCGGCTGAGATTATACCCATTGAACCTGACACAGATAATGCTGTCGCAGGGATTCGATATAAGCTTATCATGATAGAGCCCCTATTCTGTGCAACTTCTGCTAAGATTAGGGGCTTTATTCATACCGGACTTTCTCAAGAACAGTTCTCCGTGTTGATTACATATTATTATAGGAGTAAACAACGATGATTATCATTGATGGCGAAAGATTAACCTCTTTCTTTTCCCATGATGAATATCATCATAAAAACGAACTGTTATGAAAGTAACTATCAACAACAAAGAGACAGAAACTCAGGCAAAGAACGTAAAGGAACTTGCCCAGGAACTCGACCTTCCTGCTACAGGTTGCGCTGTAGCCATCAGTAACGAAATGGTGCCACGTGATGAATGGGAAAACCATCTCATCCAGGAGGGCGCAGACATCGTGATTGTCAAGGCATTCTGCGGAGGATAATCTATAGTTTATAATTTATAGTTTATAGGACTATGGCAAAAATACCTCTAGACAGTTTTCAACTGCAGTTCATCTCTCACCAGAATGAGAAGATGACTTACCTGGATGGCATCCACGAGGCGATAACAGGACTCTGCAGATGGGTTCAGCTCCGCATGAAGGATGCCTCAGACAATGAGGTGCGCCCCATCGCCTACAAGGTGAAGGAATGGTGCAAGATCATGAATGTTACCTTCATCATCGACGACCGTGTGGAACTAGTGAAAGAGGTGGGTGCCGATGGCGTGCATCTGGGCAAGAACGATATGCCGATAGCCGAGGCCCGCAAGATTCTGGGCGACGACTTCATCATCGGCGGAACGGCAAACACCTTCGAGGATGTGAAGGCTCACTATGAGGCTGGAGCCGATTATATCGGTTGCGGTCCGTTCCGCTTCACCACCACCAAGGAGAAGCTCTCGCCTATACTCGGTCTTGAAGGATATCACGAGATCATCCAGAAGATGAAGGCAGAAAATATCGATATCCCTATCGTTGCCATCGGAGGCATCACCAAGGAGGATATTCCCGACATCATGAAGACGGGAGTTAACGGCATCGCCCTCAGCGGCTGCATCCTCAACGCCAAGGATTCGGCATCAGAAACCCATGATATCATGGAAATGATGGAGGAATTCAGATAAGCGACGCTAGGCATCCAAAAAAAATAAAGCCCCCTAGGCGTCCAGAAAAAATAAAGCCCGCTAGGCGTCCAGAAAAAATAAAGCCCGCTAGGCGTCCCGCCGGATTTGCAATCCGGCGTAAAAAAGGTCCCAACCTATTTAAGATCTGCGGATTTGAAATCCGCAGCAAACTAGGTTGATAAGGGGATTACAAATCCCCAGGTTTAAGTGGTCGAACATTTTTTAATGACTGATTGCAAATCCGTCGGAACGCCTAGCGGATGAAGGACCGTCGGAACGCCTGGCGGATAAAGGGATTCAAATAGCAAACATTTAAAAATAACAATACAAAAAAAATGGAAAAATTAGTAATTGCAGGACGAGAGTTCAACTCCCGCCTCTTCCTCGGAACAGGAAAGTTCAACAACAACCAGCTCATGGCTGAAGCCATCAAGGCTTCTGAAACAGAAATGGTGACCGTTGCCATGAAGCGTATCGAACTCGAAGACAAGCAGGACGACCTGCTCTCTCATATCGTGCAGAACCCAAATATCCAGCTCCTTCCTAACACCAGTGGCGTGCGCAACGCTGAGGAAGCTGTATTCGCAGCACAGATGGCTCGCGAGGCTTTCGGAACCAACTGGCTCAAGCTCGAAATCCACCCAGACCCTCGCTATCTTCTTCCAGACTCTATCGAGACTCTGAAGGCTACCGAGAAACTGGTAAAACTCGGTTTCGTGGTATTGCCATATTGCCAGGCAGACCCAACCCTCTGCAAGCACCTCGAAGAGGCTGGTGCTGCTACCGTGATGCCACTCGCTGCACCTATCGGTACCAACAAGGGATTGAGAATGAAGGACTTCCTGCAGATCATCATCGAACAGGCTACTGTTCCTGTGGTAGTAGATGCAGGTATCGGTGCGCCTAGCCACGCAGCCGAAGCCATGGAGATGGGTGCCAGCGCTTGTCTGGTCAACACAGCCATCGCCGTAGCCGGAGACCCTGTAGAGATGGCCAAGGCATTCAAGGAGGCAGTCATCTGCGGTCGCCGAGCATACGAGGCAGGTCTCGGAGCCATCAGCGATTGTGCCGAGGCAAGTTCTCCTCTCACCGCATTCCTCAACGACTAATTATAATATAGATAATACAAAGGCATGAAGGATGAAGGCAAAGAAGCAGAATGTTCTTTTTACCTTTTTACCCTTTTACCTTTTTACCTTTAAAAAAATTATGCCAAACGATAAGAAAGCTTACGCCCAGAGAGAAAAGGCGTATATGCAGGGAAAACTTTTCCCACAGATCAAGGTTGGAATGACCAAGGTTAACCTCACTCCTACTGTTGTGAAGGATGAGCGCGGCATTCCACATACAGAGCCAAACGCTCCGGTTTACATCTACGATACCAGCGGTCCTTACAGCGACCCTAACTATCAGGTAGATTTGAAGAAGGGCTTGCCAAGAATGCGCGAGCAGTGGATTCTCGACCGCAACGATACCGAGCAGCTCAAGGAAGTTACCAGCGAGTATGGTAAGCAGCGCCTTGCTGACCATAGCCTCGACCATCTCCGCTTCGAGCACATCCAGTTGCCTCGCCGTGCACAGGCTGGCAAGCACATCACCCAGATGGCTTACGCAAAGGCTGGCATCGTAACTCCAGAGATGGAGTACGTGGCTATCCGCGAGAACATGAACTGCCAGGAGTTGGGCATCGATACCCATATCACCCCTGAGTATGTGCGTGATGAGATTGCACGCGGACGTGCCGTTCTTCCAGCCAACATCAATCACCCGGAGAGCGAACCGATGATCATCGGCCGCAACTTCCTTGTGAAAATCAATACCAACATCGGTAACTCTGCCACTACCTCCAGCATCGAGGAAGAGGTGGATAAGGCTGTATGGTCCTGCAAGTGGGGAGGCGATACCTTGATGGACCTCTCTACCGGCGACAACATCCACGAAACCCGTGAATGGATTGTGCGCAACTGTCCTGTACCAGTAGGAACCGTGCCTATCTACCAGGCTTTGGAGAAGGTAAACGGCAAGGTAGAGGATCTGAACTGGGAGGTATTCCGTGATACCCTCATCGAGCAGTGCGAGCAGGGTGTTGACTATTTCACCATCCATGCCGGCATCCGTCGCCACAACGTGCATCTTGCTGATAGCCGTCTCTGCGGTATCGTGAGCCGTGGCGGTAGTATCATGAGCAAGTGGTGTCTCTATCACGACCAGGAGAGCTTCCTCTATGAGCACTTCGACGACATCTGCGACATCGTGGCACAGTACGACGTAGCCCTCTCTTTGGGCGATGGTCTGCGCCCAGGCTGTATTGCCGATGCCAACGACGCAGCCCAGTTTGCCGAGTTGGATACCATGGGCGAACTTGTTACCCGTGCCTGGGACAAGAACGTACAGGCCTTCATCGAGGGTCCTGGTCACGTGCCATTGCAGAAGATCAAGGAGAACATGGAGCGCCAGCTCGACCACTGTCACGAGGCGCCATTCTACACCCTCGGCCCATTGGTTACCGATATCGCTCCAGGTTACGACCACATCACTTCAGCCATCGGTGGCGCCCAGATTGCATGGCTCGGCACCGCCATGCTCTGCTATGTAACACCAAAGGAGCACCTCGCCTTGCCTAACAAGGAAGATGTGCGCACAGGTGTGGTAACCTATAAGATTGCCGCTCATGCAGCCGATTTGGCTAAGGGGCATCCAGGTGCAACTATCCGCGACAACGCCCTCTCCAAGGCACGTTTCGAGTTCCGCTGGAGAGACCAGTTCCACCTCTCGCTCGACCCAGAGCTTGCCTTGAAGTATTTCGAGGAGGCTGGTCATACCGAGGGTGAATACTGCACCATGTGTGGTCCTAACTTCTGTGCAGCCAAGTTGACACACGATTTGAGAAAGTTTAAAAAGTAAGAAAATGTTTTCAGACGAATTAAAGAATATCAGTTGGGAGGAGACCACGGAGCGCATTGCTCGAATGACCGATAACGATGTGCGCCGTGCCCTTGCCAAGGACCATTGCGATGTGAACGACTTCATGGCGCTGATTTCACCGGCAGCCGAGCCATACCTGGAGGTAATGGCGCGTCTTTCCCGCAAATATACCGAGGAGCGCTTCGGCAAGACCATGTCGATGTTCATTCCTCTCTACATCACCAATTCATGCTCTAACTCCTGCGTGTATTGCGGTTTCCATCGTGAGAATCCGATGGCTCGTACCATCCTCACCCCAGAGCAGATTGAGAACGAGTACAAGGCCATCAAGCAGTTGGCTCCATTCGAGAACATCCTTCTCGTTACGGGCGAGAACCCGGCAAAAGCTGGCACCCCTTATCTTGCCAAGGCCATCGACATTGCCAAGAAGTATTTCTCTAACGTGAAGATTGAGGTGATGCCGCTCTCTACTGAGGATTACAAGACCCTCGCCGACCATGGTATGAACGGCGTCATCTGTTTCCAGGAAACCTACAACCACGAGCACTACAAGCTCTACCACCCACGTGGCATGAAGAGCAAGTTTGAGTGGCGCTGCGATGGTTTCGACCGCATGGGTATGGCAGGCGTTCACTCCATCGGTATGGGTGTGCTCATCGGCTTGGAGAAGGAGTGGCGCACGGATGTAGTGATGATGGCTCATCATCTGCGCTATCTGCAGAAGCACTACTGGAAGACCAAGTACAGCGTGAACTTCCCTCGTATGCGCCCTGCACAGAACGAAGGTTTTCAGCCAAACTGCTTCATGACCGATAAGCAGTTGGCCCAGGCAACTTTCGCCATGCGTATCTTCGACCACGATGTAGATATCTCCTACTCTACCCGTGAGCCAGCCTACATCCGTGACAACATGGCAACACTGGGTGTCACCACCATGTCAGCAGAATCAAAGGTAAATCCTGGTGGTTACCATACCTATCCTCAGGCATTGGAGCAGTTCACCGTAAGCGATGAGCGTACCGCCAAGGTAATCAATGCGAGATTGAAGGAATTGGGCAGAGAGCCAGTATGGAAGGATTGGGATGCCTCATTCGATTTCTTCGGAAATATCGCAAACGGATAAAGAAGGTATTATTAGACTGAATATATAAAAAAAAGAGTGTGCCATGAATTTATGACACACTCTTTTTTGTTAATATTCTCAGGCTTTCAGATGGATGGTCTGTGTTTTCCCCGTGATATCAGTTACCACGGCGATCCCTCCATCACGAATCTCGACCTTCTCATATTTGGCATCAACTATCACCTTGCCTTTTAAGGTCATAATACCCCAATATCTTGGAATCTCTTCAAAGGCACAATAGGCACCAACAGGTTGCGCTATGCTGCGATAAAGGGGTGGCACGACAACTCTGCCATCCACTTTTATGCCCCATTTCTTTCCAGCCTGATATAATTCCACATGTCCTGCTACAGACTTTTCATGCAAAAGAATCATCTCGCTTGCTTCCTTTTTCTTCTCCTGTAACATCATCTCATCATAGTATTTCTTGCCAAGGCGAGGCATTACAATATGAAGATCTTCATTTTCATTCTTTGGGTTATTGCATCCAATATAGGTCTTCTTCAAATATGCATCCACCAGGTAGTAGTCCTGCTTGCTGTCCATAACCACGATACAACCACAACGAAGAGTGGCACACATCCAATACACATGTTCATAATCACCACGCAAGAAACATACTCGATTACTATCTATAGTAGCCTTCATCATCAAGCCATTGCCTCCTTCATAATAGTACCATTCCTGGCAACCACTATCTACTAAATAATTATAACGATATATCAGGTAATCCCCAAAATTGAACAGGTCATATTTGGAAGGGCAATATGGCCAAGAGAAATGTTCGTAGGTACGAGACATATAAACATCTCCATATTTGATGAACTCCCAACCTTCTAGCGTAACCACCTTTGGAACATCGTAAACATTGGGACCATCGTCAATAATAGCTCCAGACAACAGGTCATAATAGCAGACCTCCTTTCTGCGATGTCGGTAGAACAGGATGTTGCCATCCAACAGCTTCATGTCACGGTAATCGCCTGGCTCCAAGACTTGTTCTCCCTGCCGGTTCACTACCGTCATCTTCCCATCAGGAAGCTTGATGATACCAAACTCCCCTTTGCTATCTACAAACTCACGATACTGTATCGTTTGGAGCAATTCTTCATGGCTCATCACCATCATCATTTCTGAGTCTGGATGAATCAGAATATCGTCTTGCTTCTCGTTCATCAGGAAAAACTCTCTATCCTTCGGAGTCTCCTTTCTCTTGCCAACTTTCAGCTTTCCCTCGAACATAGCATTCCTGTTCCATACTTGCGAAGGCAACCCGAACACCCGGTATAATCCCACGTTATCTATAATCACGCAGCTCTTCTTCCCCTTAGCCACTCGCAATCCACGTCCCA